>OATB01000764.1_pt1 | contig 16745 bp, 10 predicted proteins | sample 1494941 | NCBI WGS metagenome assembly OATB01 (sample SAMEA2579931, study PRJEB22360) | human gut metagenome | reverse complement strand
CGGGACGCGCGGGAGGGGGGCCGTCTGCCTTTCCCGCCCCCCCGCCGCTGGTATGGCTGGGATGCCGGCCGATTGCTGGTGCTGGATATTGGTGGCGGCTCGCTCGAAGTGGCGATGGGCTCCGATGAAGAGCCGACTGTGGCGCTTTCCGTGCCGGCAGGTGCCGGCCGTGTGACCACCGAGTTCCTGCCTTCCGGTATGGCTACTCCCGAGGAGCTGGAGGACGTGCGCAAAGATGTGCGTAAGATTCTGGCGCCGATGGTCAAGGTGTTCCCGCAATCCAAACATCCGAACCATGCCGTTGGCACGTCCAAGACCTTCCGTTCGCTGGCTCGCTTGTGCGGCGCGGTGATGCGTGCGTCTGGGCGTGAAGATACGTGGGTCATGACCCGCGAGCAGCTGGAGGATTGGATTCCTCGTCTGGCGGCGATTGCTCCCGAACAGCGCGTGGCGTTGCCCGGTATCACGCCTGAGCGCACAATGCAGATTGTGGGCGGCGGCGTGGTTGCTGACGAGATCATGAAGGCCCTGAACATTCAGGAAGTCGAAATCTGCCCGTGGGCGTTGCGCGAAGGCGCCATCCTGCGTTGGCTCGACCAGTTCGGCCGCACCCGTCTCGGTTTTTGACACTTTCTCTGCTCCCGCTGGCGGGAGCAAGTATTACCCTACCGAAATCGTAGCGAGTAGTGCCGCGTGATCGGAGCCTGCGATTTTGGCGATTTGGCATTGCCCGACCGTCATACCAGTGTCCAGCACCACATGATCGATGCCGGCAAACGTTGGCAGATAGCTGCGGTTGGCCGGCCAGGAGAACGTGAAGCCATGTCCGGACTGGTGGGCTGCGTCGACGAATCGATTGCCCAGAAATTCGCGGAATGGCGTGTGATCGTAGGTGGCGTTGAAGTCGCCCATGAAAATATAGCGGGCGTCCGTGTGGCTGCGCATCAGGCCAAGTTCGTCAAGCGAACGTTTCCATTGGCCCCAGTATCCGGGCACGGGTGCGGTGGTGTGCACGGAGACGAAACGAATCTGGTTGCCTCCCATGTCCACTGTGCCGGAGGGCATGAATGAGGCGCTGGAATTCACCTCGTCGTCGACCACGTCCTTAAGCGGTGCCGCAGACCAGAGGCCGTTGCCATACACGCCATCGGACGAGGATACGTGCGCATACGGCAGATAATGTTCAATGCCGGCTTCGGTCAGCTGCTTGACGAAATCATCCGTGGTCTCCTGCAGCGCGAGCACTTCCACGCGCTGATCGCGTACCAGATTGACGATGGATTGGGCGTCGGCCTGCCCCTTGTAGACATTGAAGGTCATCACGCGGGCATAGGCGTCGGCGGTGTGCGCTTCGGCCGCGGCTACGGCGTTCTGTGCGTCTTGGGAAAGTGAGTTGGTCGGGAAGAAAAACGGGTACTGCCAGTAGACGTTCAGTCCGAGGGCGGCAACGGCAATCAATGCCGCCAATGGGCGGCGCAATGGCATGGCCAGCAACAGTGCAAGCAGGGCAAGCAAGGTGAACCATGGTGTTGCCGACACTACGATTGGGATGAACGGCCAGGCTTGGATATCCGAGGGCAAGGCGCGTGCGGCGGTGCAGATAAGGGCAGTCATGGCCAGCAGCAATGTCAGCGTGCCGAAGAAATGGTGACGCTCATGAGGTTTGAGTGCCGACTGTGATACAGGACGGGAATAGGATTTGTTTCGTTGCGCGGACTTGGACTGCGAACGGGTGGTTTGAGGGCATGCGGACTTCCCTTTGGTTGTGGTTCCTCTGGTGGTGTTCCGTGACTGTGCCATATCGCCTTTCCTGCGTTGATCTGCTTTGTGGGGAACGTCGATGCATGGTGATGCAGCTTGTCCCATGACCTGCCACTGTACCTTGTTCGACTTGTGAATCGGCATTGCGCCGGCGGCGGCAGCGCGGTTCCGTACCAAACCGGCACGAATTGTGGGCTGGGCGACTGCCCGTGTACAATGAAACGTCGTTGCCCGAGTAGCTCAGTGGATAGAGCACCGCTCTCCTAAAGCGGGTGTCGTCGGTTCGAATCCGATCTCGGGCACTTGCGCTCCTGATGGTCATTATGCGGATGGCTATCCATGCATTGAACTTGTGGCCCGCAAATGGACGATGCTGCGCTATGACTGGAAACCATGAGTGAAGACAAGCAGTATGACTTCTATGTGGCCGGCCCGTTTTTCGATTCCGAACAGACGGCGAGCATGGAACGGTTGGAGAAGGTGCTGGAGGATCACGGCAGGACACTGTTCAAGCCGCGATTCGCCAGCCAAATCGAGGAGGTCGGCCCCGAGGGCTGCTTCAACGATGACATTCAGGGCATCAACGCATCCCAAGCGGTTGTTGCCAATCTTATGGATGAAGACCCCGGCACCATGTTCGAGGTCGGGTATGCTCACGCGCTTGGTATTCCGGTATACGGCTATTTCGAAAACCTGACGCCGATGGATCGTGTGAATCTGATGATTGCGCAGGCGGTCAAGCTGGTATTCGCTGGGCCGGATGACGTGGCAAAGTATCTGGAGACCGGCGAACATACGGAGATCGACTATATTCAGTTCTGAAACGTGAGAGTCGCAACGCGGGTGGTCAGTGGTGATTGCCCGCGTAAATCCGCGCATGAATACTGGTTTTCTGCCGATATGTTGTCGAATAACCGCGCATACGGTTTCTCGTGAAGCATAATGGCGAATGAAAGGCGAGCCCAGGTCATCGGGTCGGTTCGCGGATTTGCGCTGTTAAGGAGATATCATGGCAAATCAGTCCCCATCCAATATTGCCGACAATCTTATGAAAAGTGCGGGCAGCGCCACTCATGCGGTCGTTGCGTTGACCGATAAAGGCCCGCTTGCCGGCTTCAAAAAGTTCCTTTCCCGCGGTTCGATGATTGATATGGCCGTTGGTGTGGTTATGGGCTCCGCGGTTACCACCGTGGTCACTTCCATTGGCGATAACCTCATCAGCCCGCTGATCGGCATGATCGGTGGCGTGCCGGATTTGTCTGGTCTGCTGACCATTACGTTCAATAACTCGACCATTTCGTTCGGCGCTATTCTGAATGCTTTGATTAACTTCCTGCTCATCGGTGTGGCCGTATACTTCTGCGTGATTCTGCCTATCAACAAGTTGCGTGACCTGACCGCCGCTCAAGATGAGGCCGAAGCCAAGGAAGAAGGCCCAAGTGTCGAAGAACAGACGCTCGCCACGTTGCAGGAGATTCGCGACGAGCTGAAAAAGAGCAACGGCTCCATTGGCTGAGTCTGGACTGGGCATGTAAACATTGAGTTGCCGCATGGCCTCGCATTCCGGTGGATGCCGGTGTGCGAGGCCATTTGCATTGGGCGTGCAGCGTCAATCGGCGTGTTTTGTATCCTCCGTGGAGTTACATGGGAATATGCCTGAAAACATCGCTGACAAGGCCAATAACGATACTCATATCGTCAAGCAGTTCACCAATCCCGTCAAGGAGCCGATCGACAGCGACATCAACCTGTTCGATTTGCTCGATGAGCGAGCCAGGCGCGATCCCGATGGCGCCATGATCGAATATAAAACTGAGGATGGCACCTGGCAGCCGTACAGCGCCTAGGTCTTCCGTGACATGGTCATCGATCTGGCCAAAGGCCTGATTGGTCTGGGCGTCAACAAGGGCGACTCCGTGGCCATCGTGTCTCGCACGCGTTGGGAGTGGACCGCTCTGGATATGGCGATCATGTCCATCGGCGCACTCACCGTGCCGGTATATGAGACCAACTCCGCCAGCCAGGTCAGCTGGATTTTCAACGATTCCAAGGTCACGCTCGCCATCGCCGAGGATGACGGTCAGCGCGACAAGATTGAATCCGTGCGCAGCGAGGTACCCACCCTGCGCAACGTGTTCGTCATCGAAGCAGGCGGCCTGAACGCCATCAAGACCTATGGCGAAAGCGTCACCGATGCCGAATTCCGGGAATACAAGAACGCCTCCCACGGCGACGACCGCGCCACCATCGTTTACACGTCCGGCTCCACCGGCACCCCGAAAGGCGTGGAGCTCACCCACCGCAACTTCGCGTTCCTGGTGCGCTCCGCCCTGCAGTACATGCCTCGTGCCGGCGCATGGCCCAATCGCCGTCTGCTGCTGTTCCTGCCCCTGAGCCATGTGTTCGCCCGATTCATGGAATTCTTCAGTTTTGGCGGCACCATTTCTCTGGCCCTGAGCTCCAATATGAAGACCATGGTCAAGGACTTCGAGACCTTTGGTCCCACGCTGCTGCTTGCCGTGCCGCGTGTGTACGAAAAGGTCTACAACGCCGCTTCCCAGCGTGCCGGCAGCGGTTTTGCGGGCAAGATGTTCATGCGCGCCGCCGAAAACGCGCGTGAATGGTCCAAGGCCGAGCAGAAGGGCGAGAAGCTGCCGCTTCCCGGTCGTATTGCTCACGCTTTCTACGGGCAGGTGGTGTACAAGAAGATTCGTACCATCTTTGGCCCGAACGCCGACTTTGCCATCACCGGTGGAGCCCCGATGGATTCCGAGCTCTCTCACTTCTTCAACGGCATTGGCATGCCGGTGCTGGAAGGCTACGGCATGACGGAAACCTGTGGTCCGGTGTGCGTGAGCTTGCCGGAAGACAATCGCATCGGCACCATCGGCATGCCGATGTGCGGCATCACCGCCGGCATCGCCGAGGATGGTGAGCTGGTAGTCAAGGGACCGCTGGTGTGCAAGGGATACCACAACAACCCTGAGGTCACTGCCCAGCAGATCACTGATGGTTGGCTGCATACCGGTGATTTGGGTGATATTTCCGAAGACGGATTCATTTCCATCACTGGCCGTAAGAAGGACCTCATCATCACCGCTGGCGGCAAGAACGTGTCACCTGGCCTTCTGGAGGCTTCTGTGATGACCTCTCCGGTGGTCAACCAGTGCTTGGTTATTGGAGACAAGAAGCCGTTCGTGGCTGCCTTGGTCACGCTGGATTTGGTGGATGCCAACAATTGGCTGGAATCCCAAGGTGCCAAGCCGGAGCCGGATTTGGATGCCTTGGCCAAGAACGCCATTGTTCATGCCGAAGTTGAGCGTGCGGTGAATGCCGCTAACGAAGGTGTCTCGCGTGCCGAATCGATTCGTAAGTTCGAGATTCTGCCCGATGAGTTCACCGAAGCCAACGGTATGCTCACTCCGAGTCTGAAGACTCGTCGCGCGCAAATCGTCAAGCACTATCAGGAGCTCATCGACAACGTAATCTACGTGCCGCTCAAGAAGTAACCAGTAAGTTTACAGGAAACAAGCTCCCTCTGAAGAGGGAGCTGTCGAGCGGCAGTGAGACTGAGGGAGAGAGCTGCGGCTCATCCGTGAAAAACAATAAGGCCAGGTGTATCGCGCACCTGGCCTCAGCTCCATTCAGTCCAGAATCGCCGAAACGTAGTCGGCGGCGGCTTGGTCAAGGGCGTCATCGGTGATGGTGGCAGTACCCTGCACCAGGAACGGCTTGGCGTATTCCATGCCGACCTTATATGCCACAACTTCAAATGGGCTCAGTAGGTCATCCATAGTACGGCCGTATTCGCCGTCTTTCTGATATTTGATGGCATCGGAGCCAGTGGTGACCACCAGTTTGAGTTCCTTGCCACGCAGTGCGTGGCCGCCACCGTAGGCCCATCCTGCGGTGATGACCCGATCCTCCCACTCCTTCAGCAGGGCGGGGGAGGAATACCAGTAGAGCGGGAATTGCAGAATCACACTATCGGCTGCCTCGAGCAGCTCGTGCTCGTGATCGGCGTTGACGGCGAAATTGGGATATTCGGCGTACTCGTCGCGGATGATGATGTCTTCTTCGCCCTGAACCTTCAGCTCGGCAATCAAGCGGGCATTGACGCGGGAGCCGTTCTGCAGGTGGGGATGGAATACAAGAATCAGTGTTGACATTGATTTGTCCTTTCTCATATGGTCGGCGTATTGCCGACGGTACGATTGCATGAATTGATGTTGGAATCAGTCCAGATTGGATTGCGTTCCTGCTGTGGCTTCATTAGCAGCCTGATCGGCCTGAGCCTGATCGAGCTTGGCGCGTACATCATTGAGCAGGCTCTGGGCTCGTTTGGCCAATGCTTCACCGATTTCCCACTGGCGCATGGATTGATCGAGATTCAGTCCGCCGGTTTCCAGCGCCTGAACGGCTTGGATGAGCTTATCTCGAGCCTCCTCATAAGGCATCTGCGCAATGAGCTCGCGTTCTTTGTCTGATAGTGAAGACGCGGGGGTGGTGTTGTCGGTCATGGTGTGTGCTCCTTATCTATATACGCATTGAGTTTCTCTTGCAGCAGCTCTGCGAGCGTTCTTACGCTGCGGCGGATGTGGTTGTGGCTGTGATGACACCCTTCTTCAAGGTTACGGTGATGTCGTCTCCGATATGAGCGGTGGAAGCGTCATCGAGTACGGTGCCATCGGCGGATTGCACCACGGCATAGCCGCGGTTGAGCGTGGACTGGGGGCTGAGGGCGGTCAGTGAGGCATGCGCCTTCTCGACGGTGAGCTGAGCGTCGTCCACGATTCTTCGCAGGCCGATATCAAGGCGCTGTATGGAATCGTCAATCAAGCGCTGATGCGGCTCCAGCATGGTGAGAGGTTGCGTCAGACTGGGACGGTTTGCGTATCCCTCGATGAGGCGATCTTCGTTATCCACTCGTGAGCGAATTCTCAGACGCATACGGTCGATGGCTCCGGTAATGAGCTGCGTCTGTTCGTTGACGTCCGGCACCACACGTTTGGCCGCGTCCGTAGGGGTTGAAGCACGCAGGTCGGCAACCAGGTCCAGGAGGGTCCAATCGTCTTCATGCCCGATGGAGGAAATCAATGGTGTGGTACAGGCATATGCGGCACGCACTACGCGTTCATCCGAGAAGCCCATGAGGTCCTCGAATGAGCCGCCTCCTCGAGCCACGATAATGACATCCACATCTGGATCGGTGTCCAGTCGTGCAATCGCTTGTGCGACTTCGCCGGGGCATTGCTCACCTTGCACATGCACATGAACAACCTTGAAGGTGACCGAGGGCCAGCGAAGATTCACGTTAGTGATGACATCTCCCTCGGCTCGTGCCTGTGGGGCGCAAATCAGGCCAATGGTCTTGGGAAATTCGGGCAGAGGGAGTTTATGGTCTGCGTCAAATAGGCCTTCTCCTTTGAGTCGCTTGCGCAATTCGTCGATCATGGCCTTGAGGCTGCCACCTGCGCCGACTTTGAGAATGGTGTCTCCGCGCAAAGAGAGGGAGGTGCGCTTCATCCACAGGTTGGGCTTGCCGTGAATGACCACGCGATCGCCTTGAATGAATTGCCGGGCCGTGTCGGCAAACCGTCCAAAGCCATTGACCTCCATTGCGATGTCTTCGAAATCGTCGCGCAGGGTGATATACGCCGAACCGGCCCGTCTGGTGTTGATCTGGGTAATCTGGCCCGTGACCCACGCGGACGGCCAGCGCTCCACCGCCCCATAGAATTTCTGGCTCAGCATGCTGACCGGCCAGGGATTCTGCGCGGTGGTCTCTGCGGCAAGCCTTGGGAGCTGGTCGACCGGCCGCGGGCCGTCGGGCAGGTTGACGGTTCCCTGCCCGGCTTCGGTGGCCGTGTTGGGGCCAAAACCGGCCGAGGCCAAAGATGCGGCGGTCGGCGACTGGCCCGTGTTCGAGTAACCCATTGCAGTAGTCATGCCCTTAACTATAAGTGCGGTGGGCGATGGCGGTAGAAATCTACCGGTCCTGTGATGGGTGCGTCATGCTTGTCGTATGGAGGCGGTAACGACGCTCTGTTGTCCCGTCCAAGAAGATGGGTACTGCCGAAAGGAGAGGAATCGATGGAAGGTGGAGTGCGACACGCTAGGGAAGAAACAGTTACGCTAATCACACAGATGTAGTTTTGGCGGAAAATAGCCAAAAACCACTATAAATAGTTCAACACACCCTTGTTGGACACTAGATATAGGGGTGAGCTTGCCGTATTCTTCTAGAGGTTCAAGAAAACGACATCAATGTAATTTCGTATGGCCCACGACGAGTGCGGCTGAAAACGCGGGGTCCGCAAGGCCGCGCGGGATGAGGAAAGGGGTGCCCGATGGGCGCACAGGTGCTGGAGGAGAACGTCACCAACAATGGGACCAAGGCGGCCGCGAAGGCCTCCACCGTTCTCGTTGAGAAGCGTGATGGTCGTGTGGTCGATTTTGACCCCATCAACATCATCTCTGCGATCAAGTCCGCCTTCGGCGACCTGAACAAGGAAGTCGGTCCCGAGGAAGATGCCATGATCCGCGGCTTCGCCGATCAGGTCGAAGGCGAGATCAAGGAGCGTTACGCTGGTCCCGCCAAGATCGAGGACATCCAGAACCTCGTTGAGCACGCCCTCATTGATGCTCACCTGTACGACGTGGCTCGTGCCTACACCAATTACCGTCTCGACAAGGACATCCAGCGTGCCAAGGCCACCGATGTCAACGAGGCCGTCTCCCGCTTCATCAACCACGATCCGACCCTAATCCACGAGAACGCCAACAAGGATTCCAACGTCTACTCCACCCAGCGTGATTTGCTGGCTGGTGCCGTGTCCAAGGCCGCAGCGTTCAACATGCTGCCGCCGGCCGTGTCCAACGCCCACATGAAGGGCGACATCCATTTCCACGATGCCGACTACTCGCCGTTCACCGCCCAGTCCAACTGCTCCCTGCCGAACTTTTGGGACATGCTGGCCAACGGTTTCACCCTGGGCAACGCTCCGATGGCATCCCCGAAGTCCATCGCCATCGCCGCCACCCAGATCACTCAGATCATGAAGGATGTGGCTTCCAGCCAGTATGGTGGCCAGACCGCCAACCGTGCCGACGAGCACCTTGCTCGGTACGCCAAGAAGGACTACGAGAAGTTCCTTGAGGAAGCCCGTGAGACCATCCCCGACGGCATGCCGGTTGAATTCGCTCATCGTCAGGTCGAGAGCGCCAAGAAGAACGAGCCGGCCAAGCTGCACTTCGGTTCCCGCGAGCCGCTGCCGATGGACACTCCGTTCCACACTGACGTTGACGAGCTGGAGCAGGAGCGCGAGATCCTCGCCAAGATTCGTACCCGCAAGGCCATCTACGATGCCATGCAGACCATGGAATACCAGATCAACTCCAACCGTGTATCCAACGGCCAGACCCCGTTCGTCACCGTCGGCTTTGGTCTCGGTACCGACTGGTTCTCCCGTGAGATCCAGCGCGCCATTCTGCTCAACCGCATCCGCGGCCTCGGCAAGGAACACCACACCGCCATCTTCCCGAAGCTCGTCTTCACCGTCAAGCACGGCGTGAACGCCGATCCGGGCGACCCGAACTACGACTTGAAGCAGTTGGCACTCGAATCCGCCACCAAGCGGATGTACCCGGACGTGGTGTTCTATGAGAACATCGTCAAGATCACCGGTTCCTTCAAAGCCCCGATGGGTTGCCGTTCCTTCCTGCAGGGCTGGATCAATCCTGAGACCGGCAAGGACGAGGAAGACGGTCGTATGAACCTCGGTGTGGTCACCGTCAACGTGCCGCGCATCGCCATCGAGTCTCACGGCGACAAGGCCCGCTTCTGGAAGCTGTTCGACGAGCGTATGGAAGTGGCTCACCAGGCTCTGCAGTTCCGCATCATGCGTTGCAAGGAAGCCACCCCGGTCAATGCTCCGACACTGTTCCGTTTTGGTGCTTTCGGTCGTCTCGGTGCCAACGATAACGTAGACGCTCTGTTCAAGAATGAGCGCGCCACCGTTTCGCTCGGTTACATCGGTCTTGCCGAGACCACTGCGGTCTTCTACGGCAAGAACTGGATCCGTGACCATGGCTGGGATCCGGAAGGCAAGGAATTCGCACTGTCCATCGTCAAGCGCATGAACGAGCTGTGCAAGCAGTGGAGCAAGTCGGAAGGCTACCACTACTCCGTGTACTCCACCCCGGCGGAGTCCCTGACCGATCGCTTCAACCGCATGGATCGCGAGAAGTTCGGCCGTATCGAGGGCGTGACCGACCACGACTTCTACACCAACTCCTTCCACTACCCGGTATGGCTGCAGCCCACTCCGATGGAGAAGCTCAACTACGAGAAGGACTTCCCGTACTACGCTTCCGGTGGCTTCATCAACTACTGTGAGTACCCGTGCCTGCAGGACAACCCGAAGGCCCTCGAAGCCGTATGGGATTACGCCTACAACATCGGCATCGGTTATCTGGGTACCAACACCCCGATCGACCACTGCTTCGTGTGTGGCTTCCAGGGTGATTTCGAGCCGACCGAGGAAGGCTTCAAGTGCCCGGAGTGCGGCAACTCCAACCCGGACAAGTGCAATGTCACCAAGCGTACCTGCGGCTACCTCGGCAGCCCGGTCCAGCGCCCGATGGTGCACGGCCGTCACGAGGAGATTGCCCACCGTGTCAAGCACATGAGCGGCGAAACCGGCCGCGTGACCCTGGACGACGGCACCACCCGCGAGTGGTTCGAGGAAGCTAAGTAAGGTTTATACTCGCTCCCGCTGGCGGGAGCTGTCGGGCGTAAGCGGAGACTGAGGGTGGTCATCCTTATAGTGTTGACCACCCTCAGTCCGTTTGATGACGGACAGCTCCCGCCAGCGGGAGCCAGTGCATTTTCCGCAAGGAGGGAATCATGGCCGTGACAACCAAGCCCGAACCCAAGCGCCATGACTTTGCGGCCGGCGAGACCGGACGCGGCCCCTCCATACCTTCCAATGGCCTGGCCAATGATCCGAAAGCCGGTCAATGGGATGGCCGGCGCATGTCCAAGCGCATGATTGCCGACTACAAGACCTTCATCGTCACCGACGGCGAAGGCGTGCGCAACTCCATCTATGTTTCCGGTTGCCCTTTCCACTGCGTCAATTGCTTCAACGCCTCCATCTGGGATTTCCAGGCCGGCCACGAGTACACGCAGAAACTCGAAGACAAGATCATCGAAGATCTCAAAGCCCCATGGGTGCAAGGCATTACGTTTCTTGGTGGCGAGCCGTTCCTCAACACCCCTGTGCTAGTACCTCTCGCACAGCGCATTCGCAAGGAATTCGGTCATACCAAAGATATCTGGTCATGGACCGGCTACACGTGGGAAGAACTCATGCGGCCGGGTGAAACCCCAGACAAACTCGAACTGCTGCACCTTATCGACATCCTTGTCGACGGTCGCTATCTCAAAGACCAAAAAGACTCGTTGTTGCAATTCCGCGGTTCCAGAAACCAACGCATCCTTGATGTGCCCAAATCCCTTGCGGCCGGCAAGCCCATCATCTGGGCCAAACTGCACGATCAGGAACGCGACATTCCTTCTATTTATCTGAAAGATCGCGAAGCCGGCGAAGACCAGCAAGCCTCGTAGTAGCTTTTCATTAACTCGCACTCAGCAATATCGTCGAAACTGTTGGGAAACGCCCTTCCCGTGAGCGAAATCACCTCTGCCCGCGTCATGTTGGGTAGGTGGTCAGACTAATATTCCGTAAGAAGTAGCCGGGCGAAGCCGTCCGCAGGGTATCTGCCAGCCGTCCCGAAACGGTTCCTGATGCCTCGTGACGTGCACTCCCGGAAGTCGGAATTAAGAGGAACACATGGTTGACATCGTCACTGACGCGAGCGTAAAGCTCGCTTCACGCCCGAAGCCCCTGCGTGTGGGATTGGACATCGGTTCCACCACCGTCAAGGCCGTGGTGCTTGATCAGTCCGATTCCCTGAAAGACACCCTATTTTCTGATTACCGACGTCACCATGCCAATGTGCGTGCCACCGTTGCCGGTCTGCTCGCGGACATCCATAAAAAGCTCGTGGAACTAGGTCGAGGCGATGAACCGATTCGCCTGTCTATCACCGGTTCCGGCGGTCTGGCGCTTGCTGACAATCTGCATGTGCCTTTCATTCAGGAGGTCATCGCCGAAACCGAGGCGATTGATAAGGAGTACCCGCAAGCTGACGTCATCATCGAGCTCGGCGGCGAGGACGCCAAAATCACCTACCTGAAACCCACCCCTGAACAGCGTATGAACGGTTCGTGCGCAGGCGGCACCGGCGCGTTCATCGACCAGATGTCCACGCTGCTTGACACCGACGCCGCAGGCCTCAACGAGATGGCCAAGAGCTACGAGAACCTGTATCCGATCGCCTCGCGTTGCGGCGTGTTCGCCAAAACCGATCTGCAGCCGCTGATCAACGACGGCGCGGCCAAGCCTGATCTCGCCGCCTCCATCTTCACCGCAGTGGCCACGCAGACCATCGCCGGCCTGGCTTCTGGCCGCCCGATCCACGGTACCGTCATCTTCCTCGGCGGCCCGCTGTTCTTCATGTCCGAACTGCGCGCCGCCTTCCAGCGTGCCCTTGAAGGCAAGGTCGACGAGTTCATCGTGCCGACCGACGCCCACCTGTATGTGGCCTACGGTTCGGCATTGCAGGCCGACATGGATTCCGACGATCAGGGCCACCATTTCGAGGCCTACACCTGCGACGAAATCCTGAAGCGTTTGGACGAGCTGAAGAACCTGCCCTCCAACACGCCCACCATGCCGCCGCTGTTCCCCACCGAGGCCGACCGCGAGGACTTCAACAAGCGCCACCATAAGGAACACATCCACATCGGCACCCTCGAAGGCGCGCATGGCCCGCACTTCCTGGGCATCGACGCCGGTTCCACCACCATCAAGGCCACGCTCGTCAACGACGACCGTGAAATCGTCTGGTCCAGCTACACCAACAACGAAGGCAGCCCGCTGACCGCCGCCATCAACATCGTCAAGAAGATCCAATCCGAGCTGCCCGAAGGCGCATGGATCGCACGCTCCTGCGCCACCGGTTACGGCGAAGGCCTCATCACCACCGGCCTGCACCTGGACGAGGGCGTGGTGGAGACCATGGCCCACTATCGTGGTGCCGAAATGGTCAGCCCCGGCGTCACCGCCGTCATCGACATCGGCGGCCAGGACATGAAATATCTGGCCATCACCGACGGCGTCATCGACTCGATCGCCGTCAACGAAGCCTGCTCGTCCGGCTGCGGCTCGTTCCTGCAGACCTTCGCCATGTCTATGGGGCTGACGATTCAGGAATTCACGCAAAAGGCTTTGGCATCCACCCATCCGGTGGACCTTGGCTCGCGTTGCACTGTGTTCATGAACTCCTCGGTCAAGCAGGCGCAGAAGGAAGGCGCGTCCATCGAGGACATCGCCGCAGGGCTGTGCTACTCCGTGGTGCGTAACGCCTTGTACAAGGTCATCAAGCTGCGTGATTCCGGCGAACTCGGCGACACTGTGGTGGTCCAGGGCGGTACGTTCCTCAACGACGCCGTGCTGCGCGCCTTCGAGCTGCTCACCGAACGTCAGGTCACCCGCCCGAACATCGCCGGCCTCATGGGCGCGTTCGGCGCCGCCCTGACCGCCCGCATGCACTATCAGGATGAGGCCGACCACTTGGATGTGGTGGTTAAGGCCGATGGGTCCGAGGAACAGTCCGAGGCTGAGCCCGCACTCAAGTCCGAGCCCAAGGCCGCAGCCTTCAAGAAGACCGAGCCGGCCAAGCCCGAAGTCCATGTCGTTGTCGTGGACGGTGTGACCCACACCGCCAGCTCCATCCTGACCGGCGACGCACTCGACAATATGAGCATGACCACCGAGCGTGACGTGTGCAAGCTGTGCCAGAACCACTGCAAGCTCACCATCACCACGTTTTCTGATGGTTCGCGCTTTGTGACCGGTAACCGTTGCGAACGCGGTGGTGACGCCAAGAAGAAGCGTTCCGACCGTCCGAACCTGTACGACTACAAGTACAAGCGTTGCTTCGCCTACCGCCGTTTGACCGACAAGAAGGCCACTCGTGGCGAGATCGGCGTTCCGCGCGCCCTCAATATGTACGAGAACTACCCGTTCTGGTTCACGCTGCTCACCTCGCTGGGCTTCAAGGTGATGATTTCCGGCCGTAGCTCCCATGAACTGTTCGAGACCGGCATCGAATCCATCGCTTCCGAAAACATCTGCTACCCGGCCAAGCTGGTCCACGGCCATATCAAGTGGCTGATCAACAAGGGCATCAAGACCATCTTCTACCCGTGCGTGAGCTACGAGGAGAACCTCGTGCCCAACACGGACAATCATTACAACTGTCCGGTTGTGGCCAACTATCCGCTCGTCGTCGGCGCTAACATGCCTGAGCTGCGCGAGGATGACGTGCGTTACATGCACCCGTACTTCAACCTTGCCAACCATGAGCTCATGGTTGATCGCATCGTCGAAGAGTTTGCGTGGGCCAACGTGACCCGCGAAGAGGCCGAAACCGCGGTCAAGGCCGCCTATGCCGAAGACAAGGTCTTCAAGCATGACGTGCAGCAGGAAGGTTTGACCGCGCTTGCCTATATGAAAGAGCACAACTGCCGAGGCATCGTGCTCGCCGGCCGTCCCTACCACATCGACCCCGAAATCAACCACGGCATCCCCGAAACCATCTGCTCGCTGGGCATGGTGGTGCTCTCCGAGGATTCCATCTGCGAACTGCAGCCGGGGGAGAAGCTCAACCTCACCGAATTCCTTTCCGAGGGCGAAGCCGACCCACGTTCCAAGAACGCCGCCGGATTCCGCCATGTAGGCGACCGCACGGTCACCAAGATGCCGTTGCGCGTCACCAACCAGTGGGCCTACCACTCCCGCCTGTACGCGGCCGCACACTTCGTGGCCTCGTATCCGGGCCTCGAGCTTGTGCAGCTCAATTCCTTCGGTTGCGGCCTCGACGCCATCACCACTGATCAGGTGGCCGAGATTCTGGCCGACAAGGCGGACGTGTACACGCTGCTGAAGATCGACGAGGTCTCCAACCTGGGTGCAGCCAAGATTCGACTGCGCTCGCTCAAGGCCGCCGTCGAGGAACGCGAGGCCAACAAGGCCCGCGAGGTCGCTGCGGCCAAGGCTTTGGAAGACCAGCAGGCCGCCGCCGAACGTGCCGCTGAAGAAGCCAAGGTCAAGGCCGAGTCCGATCTGGAGGCCGCCAAGGCCGTACTTGCTGAAGCGCAGGCCGCCGTTGAAGCCGCGCAGAAGAAGGTCGACGCTGAGGCCAAGGCTGTGCAGGACGCCGCCAAGACGGCACAATCTGCACAGTCTGCGTCCGTACAGGGTCCCAAGCCCACCGGCTTCCGCAGGACCGGTTCCACCGCGCCGACTCCAGGCCGTCAGATTCTGCTTGATACGACCATGGCCGCCAACCCGAATCTCACCAAGTCGATGCGTGAGGCTTCCAAGCGTGCCGCCGAACGCGACCTACAGGCCGCAGTCGCCCACAAGAATGGCACTTCGGACGGCACCACCGGCGTGGCGAACGCCAAGAATGCCAAGAAGTCCGGCCACAACAACGCCACCATGTCCCGATACGCGCATCGTGAGAAGTTCGTCAAGGACATGAAGAAGAACTATACGATTGTTGGCCCTCAGATGAGCCCGATTCATATGTCCTTGGTCGAAGCGGTGATTCGTTCCGGTGGGTACAAGTTCGACATCCTGAAGCACGCGAGCCGTGGCGATGTGGAAACCGGCCTCAAATACGTGAACAATGACGCCTGCTACCCGGCCATCATGGTCGTCGGCCAGCTCATCGACGCGATTCTGGAAGGCAAATACGATCCCGACCATGTAGCGCTCGCCATCACCCAGACCGGCGGTATGTGCCGTGCGACCAACTACTTCGGCCTGATCCGCAAGGCTTTGGTCGATGCCGGCTATCCGCAGATTCCGGTCATCGCCATTTCTACCCAGGGCCTCGAAGACAACCCCGGCTTTAAGGCCACCCCGCTCCTGCTGCACCGTGCCATAAAGGCGCTGATTCTGGGCGACTTGCTCATGAAGTGCCTCTACCGCGTACGCCCGTATGAGGTGGAGAAAGGTTCGGCCAACAAGCTGTACGAGCTGTGGGACACCATCGTGCGTGAGACCATCGAGCATCACGGCTATTCCAAGACCGCAGCCAAGACGCCGAGCATCAAGAAGGGCTATCTGCCGTATAACGTGCTGGCCAAGGAGATCGTGAAATCCTTTGATGCATTGCCGCTGCGTGATATTCCGCGCAAGGTGCGTGTCGGCGTGGTCGGCGAGATTCTTGTCAAGTACCAGCCGGACGCGAACAACCATGTGGTCGACGTCATCGAATCCCAGGATTGCGAGGCCGTAGTGCCCGGCATCATGGAATTCATGACCACCCGCCCCTACATCACCGACTGGAACGAGAAGAACCTCGGCATGGGTGGCAACAAGACGCTCTACGCCTTGATGCGCAAGGGTCTTGACCTGTACAACGCGCCTATCAAGGCCGCACTGGCCACCTCGCACGGCAAGTTCAAGCAGGACGAGCCGATGCCCGATCTTGTCAAGAAGGCTGCTGAAGTCACCTCCATCGGTGTACAGGCCGGCGAGGGCTGGCTGCTGACTGCTGAGATTCTGGAGCTTATCGAACAGGGTTGCCCGAATGTGATTTGTGCGCAGCCGTTTGCCTGCCTGCCCAACCATGTGACCGGCCGTGGCATGTTCGGCAAGATTCGTCGTCTGCATCCGGAAGCCAACATCGTCTCCATCGATTACGATCCGGGTGCCTCCGAGGCCAATCAGCTCAACCGTATCAAGCTGATGATTGCCGCTGCCAAGAAGGCCCACAACGCCAAGTTCGCCGAGACCGGCGAAACACAAGGGCGCCGCCCCCCCGGCCCGCCGCGACCGTTC
>OATB01000743.1_pt1 | contig 17297 bp, 12 predicted proteins | sample 1494941 | NCBI WGS metagenome assembly OATB01 (sample SAMEA2579931, study PRJEB22360) | human gut metagenome | reverse complement strand
AATCGGCAGCTGCCTGTTCGCAGCTGCCGATTTTGTCGCTTTATGGGAAAAAAGTAGGGATTAGGAAGGCAAAAAACACGCTCTAAAGTTGTCTTCCGGGCGATGCATGGCACCATTCACCCAGGTTGCATCATTTACTTTATAACACACAGTTGCAATTGAAGTTAAGTTGTATTAAAATGTATCCAATAGGTTTTTGATTCCGGAAAAAATTTTCGGGATGATTCTATGCAGTGGTGGGGAATGAATTTTCAAACACGCTGAACTGGAACAAAAGGAGAATTTATGAAAATTGGTAAGATTTCAGAACAGGCTTTAAAAAGGTCTGTATTTAGACAGATAAAAACAAAACGAAATGAAGTTCTGCAGGGGGCAGGTGTGGGAGAGGACTGTGCCGTGTTAAAGCTTGCCCAGGGGGAAGTATTTGTATGCTCTATTGATCCCATCACAGCGGTTACTAAGGATGCAGCAGCCCTGGCAATCCATGTAACAGCCAATGACATTGCAACATCCGGGGCACAGCCGGTAGCGGTGCTGGTCAGTATCCTGCTCCCAGTTACAATGGAAGAACCACAACTGCGGGAAATGATGCAGGAACTGGAGGAGACTTGTGCATCCCTGAATATTCAGATTGCGGGAGGACACACGAAAACACCTGCCGGGGTTACCCAGCCTGTGATAACCGTATCGGGTATCGGGAAAGCGATGGAAAATGAGGTTTTGTCTACAGGTGGTGTGAAACCCGGGCAGGATCTGGTACTTACCAAGTGGATTGCCCTGGAGGGTACATCCATTATTGCAAAAGAAAAAGAAGAAGAATTGAAAAATAGATTTCCAATGGCGATGATTGATACTGCAAAGAAATTTGACCGGTATATCTCAGTTGTGCCGGAGGCTGCCGCCGCAAGCCGCTTCGGGGTATCTGCCATGCATGATGTGACAGAGGGCGGAATCTTTGGCGCACTCTGGGAGATGGCTGAAAGTGCAGGCGTAGGACTGGAAGCGGATCTGAAAAAAATACCGGTGAAACAGGAAAGTATAGAAATATGCGAGTACTTTGGGTTGAATCCCTATGTTATGATGTCCAGCGGAGCCCTTCTGATTGCGGCAGACGATGGACTGGGGCTGATTGCCGAGCTGGGCAAATGCAGAATCCCTGCATCCCTGATCGGGAGAACAACTGATGGTAACGACAGAGTATTGTTTAACGGAGAGGACAGCAGATTTCTGGAACGTCCCCAGCCGGATGAAATTTACAAATTGTTGTAGTAGCCTGTTTAGAGGCAGATAGGAGCTAAGATGAGAGAGCAGATTTTAACATTTTTAGAGAAAAACAGCCGTATTGATCTGAAAGAACTGGCGGTTTTGCTTGGTTCGGATGAGGTGACAATAGCAAATGAAATTGCAAAGATGGAACAGGAAAAGGTAATCTGCGGTTACCATACCTTAATTGACTGGGATAAGACTTCTACGGAGAAAATAACAGCACTGATTGAAGTGCGGGTAACTCCCCAAAGGGGACAGGGATTCGACTCCATTGCAGAGCGGATCTATAACTATCCGGAAGTACGTTCCGTATATTTGATTTCCGGTGCTTATGACCTGATGGTAATTCTGGAAGGAAAAACATTAAAAGAAGTATCCGGATTTGTATCGGACAAACTATCCACACTGGATACGGTTTTAAGCACCGCAACTCATTTCGTATTGAAGAAATATAAGGATCATGGAACGATATTTGATAAAAAAGTCAAAGATGAAAGGATGCTGGTGACCCCGTGAGAAATCCAATAGCTGATAAGGTGGTTGGAATCCAGCCATCAGGTATACGAAAATTTTTTGATATTGTAAGTGAAATGGATGACGTGATTTCACTTGGCGTGGGAGAGCCCGATTTTGATACTCCCTGGCATGTGAGAGATGAAGGAATATATGCTTTGGAAAAGGGAAGAACCTTTTATACTTCCAATGCCGGATTAAAAGAACTTCGTGTGGAGATATGTAAATATCTGAAACGCAGATGTAATATAGAATATTCGCCGGATAAGGAAACGCTGGTTACCGTCGGAGGAAGTGAGGCAATTGACCTGGCAATGCGCGCCATGCTGAATCCCGGAGACGAAGTCCTGATCCCACAGCCAAGCTTTGTATCTTACCTGCCTTGTGTTGTGCTGGCAGATGGTGCTCCGAAGGTGATCAACCTGAAGGAAGAGAATGAATTCCGTCTGACAAAACAGGAACTTCTGGATGGCATTACGGAGAAAACCAAAATTCTGGTTCTGCCATTTCCAAATAATCCTACAGGAGCAGTCATGAGCAGAACGGATCTGGAAGAAATCGCAGAGGTTATTATTGAAAAGGATTTATTTGTATTATCTGATGAAATCTATTCAGAACTGAGCTATGACGGAGATCATGTATCCATTGCCAGCCTTCCGGGCATGCGGGAGAGAACCATTACCATTAATGGATTTTCAAAAGCATATGCCATGACTGGATGGCGCCTGGGCTATGTATGTGCCCCGGAAGAGATAACGGCACAAATGACAAAAATCCATCAGTTCGCCATTATGTGTGCGCCTACCAACAGCCAGTATGCTGCTGTAGAAGCATTGAAAAATGGCGACAGCGATGTAGCCGAAATGCGGGAAGCGTATAATGGAAGAAGACGATATCTGATGCATGCTTTTAAAGAAATGGGTCTGCCCTGCTTTGAACCATTTGGGGCTTTCTATGTATTCCCGTCCATCAAAGAATTTGGAATGACCTCAGAAGAATTTGCTACCAGGCTGTTGGAAGAGGAAAAAGTAGCGGTAGTTCCGGGATCTGCATTTGGAGACTGCGGAGAAGGTTATCTTCGTATCTCATACGCATATTCCCTTGAAGACCTGAAAGTAGCGCTGATGCACCTGGAGCGGTTTATCAGGAAGCTGCGGGGATAGAAAAAGACGGAAGATAAGACCGAAGAAGACCAATCAGGAGGATTAGTTTAACATGGCAAAATTAAATGTTGTATTATATGAACCGGAGATTCCTGCAAATACAGGGAACATAGGTAGAACCTGTGTAGCTACAGGCACCAGGCTTCATCTCATTGAGCCACTGGGGTTTCGTTTAAATGAAAAAGAAATTAAAAGAGCAGGAATGGATTACTGGAAGGATCTGGACGTAACCACTTACGTTAACTATGAGGATTTCTTAAGTAAAAATCCGGGAGCTAAAATTTATATGGCAAGCACCAAAGCACCTAAGGTATATACCGAGGCCTCTTATGAGCCGGACTGTTATATTATGTTTGGCAAAGAAAGTGCGGGAATTCCGGAAGAAATTCTATTGGAGAACCAGGAGACAACGGTTAGAATCCCCATGATTGGAGATATTCGTTCGCTAAATCTGGCTAACTCCGTATCCATTGTACTTTACGAGGCACTGCGGCAGAATCAGTTTGACCATATGCAGCTGGAGGGCCATCTCACAAAATATGATTGGAAATAAAAGTAAGAAGCGAAAGCGCCTGATATTTGCCGGTCTGTTTGCCGTATTATTTCTAATAGAAGTGTGGATTGCACTGTTTGTGCATGACCAATTCATTCGCCCTTATATAGGTGATGTACTCGTTGTGATCGTAGTTTACAGCTTTGTGCGCATATTCTGCCCGGAAGGTATCCATATGCTGCCTCTGTATGTATTTTTGTTTGCGGTATTTGTGGAAATATTGCAATATTTTCATTTGGTAGAATTACTGGGACTTCAGGCTAATCCATTTGCCAGGATTATTTTAGGGGCGGTATTCGACTGGAAAGATATTGGATGTTATGCGGTGGGGTGTATACTGCTTGGGATTCTTGAATTTGCAGGATATCGGAAGTGCAGATAGATTTTGAGATAAAAAAAGAAGATAAACGGAGACAAAAAATCCGGATATCTTCTTTTTTTATTATATCTGATTGACCGTTTCCTTGGCTTTCGCCAATGTAAAGGTAAATTCAGTGCCTACGCCTAGGGTGCTGACAACATTGATATTTTCATTATGCGCCTGAATGATTTCTTTAGTAATAGCGAGTCCAAGGCCGGTACCTTTTTTATCTTTTCCACGGGAGGGATCCGTTTTGTAGAATCTTTCCCATATTTTCTTGATGCTATCCTTTGGTATACCCTCGCCGGTGTCCTTTACCGAGACGAATACCTTTTCATGCCGAACCGTGGTTTCAATAAAAATGGATGAGTCCTGGTGGCTGAATTTAATGGCATTGTCAATCAGGTTGTAAAGTACCTGTTGGATTTTGCCCATGTCTGCATTTACGAACAGCGTCTGGGACTCAAATACAAGCTGTATGGTAATCCGTTTATTGGTACAGGTTCCTTCAAAGGAAGCCGCAGTATCTTTTATGACACCGTTAATGTCAAAGTCGGTAAGCTCCAGCAGGGTTCCCTTGTCATCGAAGTTGTTCAGTGTGAGAAGTCCCCGGGTAAGTTTATTCAGCCTTTCCGTCTCCGAAAGAACAATTTTCAGGTACTTGTCCTGCATTTCCGGGGGAATGGTTCCATCCTGGATTGCTTCTACATAACCTTTGATGGAGGTCAGCGGAGAACGGAAATCATGTGAAATATTGGATATAAATTTCCTCTGATACTCCCCGGATTTATTCAGCTCGCTTGCCATGTAATTCAGGGATGCAGCCAGATAACCGATCTCATCGTCTGTTTCCACCGGAAGGGTGTAGTTCAGATTGCCGCTGGCATATTCGTTTACCGCCTGTATAATCTTCTTGATGGGGATATAAACCATTGCAGTAAATGCTCCCAGAATGATCAGTGACAGCAGGAAAATCAGTCCAAAGGTAATGTAGGATATATTAAGTACGGAATTTTTCTCCGATTCCAGCTGATTCATATTGTAGTGCATGGCGATGTAGCCTTTTACTTTATAATTGGAGGTGACCGGTACCACTACACTTAATACATCGGTAGAAAAGCTGCCGAAGAAGGTTCCTACCTGATAGTAACTGGAGGTCAGCGCCGTAGGGTCAAATCCGTTAATAGTTTTCAAATGTTCCGGGTCATAGATTTCACCGGAGTTCAACAAAATCTGCCCTTTGGTGTTAATCAGCCAGATCTGGGCGGACTGGTAGGATGCCAGCGCACGCATATTGGTGTAAATCTCCAGCATGGAAGGGCCGCCGCCGGAATAGGATTCTGCGATCTGACCGGAGGCAAGGACATTCAGCTCCTTATACATTGCTTCTGCTTTTGAGTTGACCAGGTATTTGTGGGTCAGAAAGGAACTTAAGGTGGAGATCAGTACAAAGCTCAGGATTCCGAATACAAGAAATACGGAAATGAACTTTATGTATAACGCTTTTTTCATTAAGATTTCACCTCAAATTTGTAACCGATGCCCCAGACTGTGGAAATAGCCCAGTTTGCATGGTCTTTGATTTTTTCACGAAGGCGCTTAATATGTACGTCTACGGTTCGGGTATCACCGATATATTCATAGCCCCAGATATGATCCAGAAGCTGTTCCCTGGTGAATACCTGGTTCGGGGAAGAAGCCAAAAAGTATAATAATTCCAGCTCCTTTGGAGGCATATCCACCGTTTCCCCCATATAGACAACGGAATAATTAGTCTGATTAATTACCAGATCCTGATATTCCACGTATTTTCCGGCTGGCTTTGCAGCAGCGGGTTTTTCCGGCTGGAAGCGGCGAAGTACCGCTTTTACCCGGGCTACCAGTTCTTTGGAATCAAAGGGCTTGATCATATAATCATCTGCACCTAATTCAAGGCCTAAAACTTTATCAAAGATTTCTCCTTTGGCAGAGAGCATAATAATCGGAACGGAAGATTTCTGCCGGATTTCACGGCAGACCTGATAGCCGTCCATGCCCGGAAGCATCAGATCCAGCAGGATCAGGTTGGGCTGGAAATGGTCAAATTCTTTAATGGCCTCTTCTCCGTCATACACCATTTTTGTATCAAAACATTCTTTTGTTAAATAAAGAGAAATAAGTTCTGCAATGTTAGCATCATCATCTACGATCATGATTTTCTGTCTTGTCACCATAATGACCTCCTTAAATGTGGAATAAATGGAAGGGAAATTCCCCTGTTACTATTTCTTAAATTCTACAATAGTTACGCCGGAATCACCTTCACCAAATTCACCGAGGCGGTAAGAAGCTACGATATTTGAACGCCTCAGATAATTGTGCACCGCCTTACGAAGTGCACCGGTACCTTTACCGTGTACAACGCGTACGGACGGCATATGTGCCAGGTAAGCGTCATCCAGGTATTTGTCCAGTTCGGCAAGGGCTTCGTCGGAGGTCTTGCCAAGCAGGTTAATTTCAATGCCTACAGAAGCAGATTTGGACATTTTTATCTTTCCGCTGCCGGATCTGCTCATGTTCGGTGCGGTAATAACCGGTTCATCAATACGTTCCAGATCGCTTATATTGACCTGGGAACGCAGAATGCCCATTTGCACAAACAGATCGCCCTTGGCATTGGGCAGAGTGCTTACAGTTCCCCGCAGGTTCAGGCTTAAGACCTTCACACTGTCGCCCACCCGCAGTTCCTTGGGTTTAATTGCCTTAACGGCTTTCTTCTCTGTCTTCATAGCCAGATTTTTTTCTACGGAAGACATTTTTTCACGAAGCCTGCTTCGTTCTTGTTCCATTTGTTTGGAAGAAATCCCGGCCTTGCCGAATTTGTTGAAATTTTTAATAGTTGTATCTGCGTATTCTTTTGCTTCACGAAGAATCTGGTGTGCCTGTTCATTTGCTTCTCTTAGAATCTTTTCTTTGCTGGTATTTAGTTTTACCTGTTTCTCTTCCAGTTTTTCTTTTAGGGTCTGGATTTCCTGTTTATAGCGGTTAATTTCCTCCCGCTCCTGTTCAATAGTCACCCGGCTGTTTTCCAGATTCGTAATCAGGTCTTCAAAGCTCTCGTCCTGTTCACTTAAATGCCCCTTTGCTTCCTCAATGATATCCGCGGGCAGGCCAAGCTTGCCTGAAATGGCAAAAGCATTACTTTTTCCTGGAATGCCGATTAAGAGGCGATATGTTGGGCGGAGGGTTTCCACGTTAAATTCACAGCAGCCATTTTCCACCCCGGGCGTAGAAAGGGCATATACTTTCAGCTCACTGTAGTGGGTAGTCGCCATGGTCCGGATGCCCTGACGGTGCAGATTGCTCAGAATGGCAATTGCAAGAGCGGCTCCTTCTGTAGGGTCAGTTCCGGCACCTAATTCATCAAACAGAACCAGTGATTTATCCGTTGCATGTTCCAGTATGGAAACAATATTGGTCATATGGGAAGAAAAGGTACTAAGGCTTTGCTCAATACTCTGTTCATCTCCGATATCTGCATACACTTCTTCGAATACAGACAGCTCCGAGCGGTCAAATGCAGGAATATGCAGGCCGGACTGCCCCATCAGGGTAAACAAACCTACTGTCTTTAAGGACACGGTTTTACCACCGGTATTTGGTCCGGTAATAATCAGAAGTTCAAATTGCTTTCCCAGATGGATATCAATGGGCACAACCTTTTTCTTGTCCAGCAGAGGATGGCGTCCTTTTTTAATATTAATATATCCCCGTTCATTAAAGATCGGTTCACTTCCATTATAAGATTTTGCCAGCATAGCACGGGCAAAAATAAAGTCTAATTTTGTCAGCAATGCCAGATCATCTTCCAATGCCTCCAGTTCTAAGGCGGCCTGTGAGCTTAAAGTTGAAAGGATAATTTCAATTTCTTTTTCTTCCTTTAATTCCAGTTCCCGAATATCATTGTTTAACTTGACCACAGCCATAGGTTCCACGAATAAAGTAGAGCCGGTAGAGGACTGGTCATGGATCATACCCGGTACCTGCCCTTTGTATTCTGACTTAACGGGAATGCAGTAGCGGCCGTTTCGCATAGTAATAACCGCATCCTGTAAATAAGTACGGACAGATCCGTTTACCATAGAAGATAGCTGTGAATGGATCTTGTCATTTGTCTGCTTCATCTGGCGTCTGATATGGTGAAGGGCAGGGCTGGCATCATCGCTGATCTCTGTTTCCGAAGGAATACAACGCCTGATTTCCGTAGAAAGCGGTGTAAGTGGCTGTAACGCCTCGAACATTTCATCCAGACAGTCCGGTTCATCATTGTCTGTCTCGCCGCGGGAATAGGATTTCACACGGCTGCAGGTCTCAAGCAGCTTGCATATGCGCAGTAATTCTTCCATACTAAGGATACTTCCGATATCGAGGCGTTTAAGAGAGCCACGTATATCTGTTACACCGGAAAAAGATACGCTGCCTTTTTGATAAATGCGCAGAAGGGCATCTCTCGTTTCATGCTGCATGGCAGTAATTTCTTCTATATCAGAGGAAGGCAGCAGATTCTTGCACTGTTCTTTGCCAAGAAGGGAACCTGCAAATTCCGTAAGCTGGTCTATGATTTTATAATATTCTAATGTCTTTAATGCTTTTTGATTCATAAATTCACCTGTTTATCTATTTTATAGTTAGAGCCTTGAATTCTAAAGCGTACGTATTGGTGCATCAGATTTAGATACGCTCTATTAGCCTGCTTCTATCATACCCCATAAACGGACAATTGAAAACCTAAATTTTTCTAAAATTCATAGATTGTTCATATGTGTTTGATAGAATTAGGACATTACTGTGGGGATATGTGTTTTACTGTGAGAAGGAGAGTACTTTTATGTCGCAACAAGGAAAAAAGGATTTTACTTTTATCAATGAGCATATTAAGACAAAGCCATTTTATAAGAAGAAATGGTTTCTGAAGTCGGGAGCGGCTGTAGGACTTGCTGTTGTATTCGGCGCTGTAGCCGGATTGACATTTGCAGTCATTACGCCTTGGGCAAAACAGAAATTTGGAGAGCCCCAGACCCCGACACAGATCGTAATTGCACAAGAAGAAGAGACAGAGAAGCCAACGGAAAAACCGACAGAAAAGCCGACCGATGCGGTGGTGACGGAAGAAGAGAGTGAAATCATACCGCAGACAGTCATTGAAGAAAAGGCTTTGAACCTGTCGGATTATAAAAAACTATACAGCCAGATGTACTCGGTAGCCAGAGAAGCACAAAGAGCCGTGGTAACAGTGACGGGAAGCAGCAGCAATGTAGATTTGTTCAATGAACCTTCTGAAAATAATGTAGAAGCATCCGGTCTCATTGTGGCAGCAAACGGCGCCTATATGTATGTGCTGACAGAATCAGCCGTAATAGAAAGTGCAGAAAGCGTACGGGTGACATTCCCCGATGCAACTACGGTGGACGCAGTTGTTCAGAAACAGGACCCCACAACCGATATGGCGCTGGTGAGGCTTCCGATCAGCAAGATTCCCGAAGAAACCAAGAATCTCATCGATACCTCAGCATTGGCGAGTTCCTGCTCCGTATCCCAGGGTGTACCGGTGATAGCAATTGGCAGTCCCATGGGGTATACGGAATCAATTGCTTTTGGAATGGTCACATCAATTTTCCCAACCTCGGTAGAAGACCGGGAATACAACATGATCAACACGGATATCATTGGAAGCAGCGAAGGCAGTGGTATTTTGGTAAATCTGGACGGTAAAATAGTAGGAGTCATCACCAGGGATTTTTCAAACCAAATGGAACAGTCCACAGTAACCGGTGTATCGATTTCCGAAATACGCCAGCTGATCGAGAATATGACCAATAACGTGGAGATGGCTTATATGGGCATAATCGGCAAAGAAGTTACAGAAAGTATCCAAAAGGATTCCAACATTCCGGAGGGCGTCTATGTAAAAGAAATAGCCGCAGATTCTCCTGCAATGTATGCCGGTATACAAAAAGCAGACATCTTGATATCAATTAATGGAGAAAAAATCACAAATATGAAAGAGTACAGCGACCAGATGGGAAAATTAAAGCCGGAAGATATCGCACATGTGAAGCTGATGCGCCAGGGGCTGGATGGAAATTACGCTGAAATCAACGCTGACGTAACACTTGGAAATGCACAGTAGATTCCGTGGATTATTTGTGGTATAATCGTGGACGGCGATTATAAATAATATACAGTTTGGAAAGGTTAGAGAAAAAAGATTATGAAATACATTGAAATGCTGCATGAGGGTGAGCGTGTCGGAGATATCTATTTATGTAAATACAAACAATCCGCCATTACCAAAAATGGAAAAACATATGAAAACGTAGTTCTTCAGGACAAGACTGGCACAATCGATGCGAAGATCTGGGATCCAAATTCCCAGGGAATCGACGATTTTGATGCCATGGATTACATAGATGTAGTAGGAGACGTAACCAGCTTCCAGGGCACCTTACAGTTAAATATAAAACGTGTCCGAATAGCACAGTCCGGCGAATATGAACCTGCGGATTATCTTCCCGTGAGCTCCAGAGATATAGACGAAATGTACAAAGAGCTTCTGAGCCTGATCGGTCAGATCCAAAACCCATATCTCAAAGAGCTTACAGACAGCTTTTTTGTAAACAATGATAACTTCATCAAAGCATTTAAATTCCATTCGGCAGCAAAATCCGTACATCATGGATTCGTCGGAGGGCTGTTAGAACATACACTTGGCGTACTGAACCTCTGTGCAGACTATGTACGTCAGTATCCATTCTTAAATAAAGACCTGCTGTTTACCTCAGCAGTATTCCATGATATCGGAAAAATGCGTGAATTATCAGCATTTCCGGAAAATGATTACACAGACGACGGACAGCTTCTGGGACATATATTCATCGGTGCGGAATTACTGGGCAGCAGTATCCGGAAAATACCAAACTTCCCGGCAAAACTGGCAAGCGAATTGAGACACTGCATTCTGGCGCATCATGGTGAACTGGAATACGGATCCCCGAAAAAACCGGCGCTTGCAGAAGCAGTGGCACTGAATCTGGCTGACAATACCGATGCGAAGATGGAGACCATGAAGGAAGTAATCATGGGCGCTGGGGATAATACTGATTGGCTTGGGTATAACCGGTTGTTTGAATCTAATATTCGGAAGACCAGTATTTAAGGAAAAGATAGATGGTGAAGAAATGGCTGGAGACGGTCGGGGTGTTGTGTGAGATTGTGTCGTGAGATTACGTAAAGATACGTGGGATTATGTGCTATGATAGAGATTATGTACGGGTACGTGAGATTATATGATATAATTTAGATTATGTACGGGTACGTGAGATTGTGTGATATTATCAAGATTACGTAAGGGTACGTGAGATCATATAATATTATGTGAGTTTATGTAATATCATAGAGATTCCGTAAAAATACGTGAATGGTACGTAATAGATTTTATACAACAAAATAGTCAGAACGTGTATAGCAGGCAGCCCGGTTGGTGCCTGCTATATTTTCAATTGTTATTTACAGCAGGTAGATGAAAGGGAAATTATTTTAATGAAAAAGAATGATCGAGCAGAAGTTATTTCAATGAAGAAGAATGATTTATTGGAAGTTAAAATAGAAGATATTGGCATGGATGGAGAAGGAATCGGCAAGGTAGACGGATATACGCTGTTTGTCAAAGATGCGGTAATTGGAGATGTGATCGAGGCAAAAATCACAAAAGCCAAGAAAAATTATGGCTATGCAAGGGTGATCAAAATTAAAGAGCCTTCCCCATACCGTATAGAAGCCAAATGTCCGGTTGCCAGACAATGCGGAGGCTGCCAGATTCAGGAAATGTCCTATGATCAACAGCTCATATTCAAAGAAAATAAAATCCGCAACAATCTGATCCGAATCGGGAAGTTTGAGAATCCACCCATGGAGCCTATCATAGGAATGAAAGAACCGTTTTATTACCGGAACAAAGCCCAGTTCCCCATCGGAACAGACAAGGACGGCTATATCATCGCAGGCTTTTATGCAGGCAGAACCCATGATATCATTCCCAATCGCAAGTGCTTCCTGGGCGTAGACATTAATGAAACGATCCTGGATAAAGTCATTGATTACATGAACGAAAACAAGGTTTCTTCCTACAATGAAACTACCGGAAAAGGTCTGGTACGCCATGTTCTGATCCGCTATGGTTTTCGGACAAAAGAAATCATGGTCTGTATCATAGTAAATGGAAAGTCACTGCCAAATCAGGAGAAGCTGATCAAAAGCCTTTGTGAACTGGATGGAATGACCAGCATAACCCTGAATGTGAATCGTGAGAAAACAAATGTAATTCTTGGAAGAGAGATAGTAGAATTATGGGGAAAAGGATATATCGAAGATTATATCGGTGATGTGAAGTACCAAATTTCTCCCCTGTCCTTCTACCAGGTTAATCCGGCACAGACTGAGAAACTCTATGGCACTGCGCTGGAATATGCAGGTCTGACCGGAAATGAGACGGTGTGGGATCTCTACTGTGGTATCGGGACCATTTCGCTGTTTTTGGCTCAGAGGGCTAAGCAGGTATATGGAGTGGAAATTGTGCCGGAGGCGATAGAGGATGCAAAAAGGAATGCGAAGTTAAATGGGATAGAGAATGCGGAGTTTTATGTTGGGAAGTCCGAAGAAGTATTGCCCAGGAAGTTGGCTGAGGGGAATGTGAAAGCGGATGTGATTGTGGTTGACCCGCCAAGGAAAGGGTGCGAGGAAGCTTTGCTGAAGGCTATCTTGGAAATGGGAGTTCCCAAGGTGGTGTATGTGAGCTGCGATAGCGCTACGCTGGCAAGGGATCTGAGGTATCTTTGTGATGGGGGGTATGAGATTGAGAGAGTGCGGGGGGTGGATATGTTTGGGAATACGGGGCATGTTGAGACCGTGGTTTTATTGTCCAAACTAAAAACGGCGCAATCTATTGAAGTTGAAATTGACCTTGATGAGATGGACTTGACTACTGCTGAAAGTAAGGCAACCTATGCTGAAATCAAGCAGTATGTTCTTGATAATGCAGGATTTAAAGTTTCGCAATTATATATAGCGCAAGTAAAAAGGAAGCATGGGCTGATAGAACGAATCAACTATAACTTGGGTGAGGGTAAAGCCAAAGTTCCACAAGTACCGTCAGAAAAAGAAAAAGCTATTGAAGATGCATTAAAGCACTTTCAGATGATTTAGTGGAACAAAAAATTTCAAATAGTAGAGGTGCTAATTATGGCTAATATTGAAAGTATCAAACAAAAAATACTCCAACTGGATGCAGGGTCATTTCAAAATCTTTGCGATTCTTATTTATATAAAGTTGGCTATCCCAATATAGTTTCTCTTGGTGGAGAAGCAGGTACACGAAAGACTACACCAGGGACACCAGACACTTATTTTATTGCATCAAATGGAAAGTATATTTTTGTAGAATATACAACTCAAAGGACAGGCTTATTTGCAAAGATTAAGGATGACCTTGAAAAGTGTCTTGATACATCAAAGACAGGTGTTCCGCATGATAAAATCTTAGAAATAATTTATTGTCATACTTCATCAAATCTTACACCCTTGCAAGATAGCGAGGTAAAAGCTTTATGTGAAGATGTTGGAGTCAAGCTTACGGTTATTGGGATTGATAAACTTGCAGAAGACATATACCTCTTCCATCATAATCTTTCTCGTGATTTTTTGGGTATACCAATAAGTACTGACCAAATTCAATCATATGACGATTTCATTAATCGCTATAATTTGAACAAAATGGCTGCTCCAATAGACACTAAATTTTTATTCAGAGAAAAAGAGCTTAAAGATATTGGCGAAGCTTATTTGAAAGCGGATGTTGTTATACTCAGTGGTTCAGCAGGCACAGGAAAGACTCGATTAGCATTGCATTATTTTAAAAATCGCCCAGATAACAATAATGAAAAGTTCTACTGTATTCACAGTAATGCCTTACCAATATATGAGGACTTGAAGCTTTTTATAGATAAGCCCGGGAACTATTTTCTTTTTGTTGATGATGCAAATCAATTGTCGGGATTGCAACATATCATTCGGTATACCACCATGAAACCAGAAGGGTATAATGTAAAAATACTTATTACAGTGCGAGATTATGCACTTCAAAAAGTGATAAATGATGTTCGGGAAATTACTTCGTATGATACTATAAATATAAATTCATTTACGGATGACGAGATTAAGAAACTTCTTCAAACTGCATTAGGCATTATGAATCAAGATTATCACGAAAGAATTATAAGAATCGCGGAAGGAAATGCACGTATTGCTATTCTTGCAGGGAAAGTAGCATGCAATTCAAACCATTTGAATTCTATAAATGATGTATCACAATTATATGAAGATTATTATGGATCTTCTTTAGAAGGTAATCAATTGCTTAGCGACAATAGCATGTGCATAACTGCTGGCATAGTTGCTTTTTTGGAAGCCATTCATTTAGAACACATTGATGCTTTTTTGCCAATTCTACAGGAAAAAGGATTAAGCCGAGATGATTTTATTGAAAATATCCGTAAGCTTCACGAGCAGGAAATTGTTGATATTTGCAATGATAAAGCAGTTCGTTTTTCTGAGCAATGTCTGTCTAATTATTTGCTTAAATATGTTTTTTTCGATAAAAAATTACTCAGCCTATCAGAAATGATTAAAGCTTGTTTTCAAAGCTATAGAGAGCGAACCATATCCTCTATTAATACACTTCTTAATATATTCAGAAATGAAAAGCTTTTCAATTTTATTGAGAAAGAAATAAAATTGTTATGGGATGAATTATCAACCGAAGAATCCCCATTTTTCTTTGAATTTGTCAAAGTGTTTTTTCGTATCAATCCCACAGAGACACTTTTGATTTTGCAAAATGAAATTGAACTTGAAGATGAAGTGATTATGGAATGCTCTGAAATTGATATTGAAAAGGGTAAAAATTATCAGAACGTAACGAACGATATCATCGAAATTCTTGGCGGTTTTGCAAATATGACCGATTTGCCAACAGCCTGTGATTTGCTTTTTCAGTATTATTTAAAACGACCAGATTTATATATGGAATTTTATCACGCAATTAATCGATATTATGGAATTTATAAAGATTCTATGCACTGTGGTTTTTATACGCAAATAACATTTATTAAAAAAATTATAGAATATTCAAGTGATTGGAAGCAGGAATTCATAGTAACACTTTTTTTGGATATAGCAAAAGAATTTTTGAAATTGCATTTTTCGCCAACGGAAGGAGGACGAAAACACACATTTACTATGTACCATATTCCATTAGTTATATCGGAAGGTGTTGAAAAATACCGAAAGCTAGTTTGGGAATCTTTATTCCTTCTTTGCAAAATTGATAAATATAGAGCAAAAGTCAGAAAAATTCTTGATTCTTATGGCGGCACAGTTGAAGATATTAGCATTCCAGTTTTACAATTTGACCTAGAGTATATTAATTCGATTTTAGAATCAGAATTTCCGCCAGATGAATTAACAAACTGTCTTTTAGTGAACAGAATAGCGCATATTTTCAATAGTTTGAATCTTTCTTGCGAATCATTATCTGCTAAATACTTTGAAGGAGAGCAACTTCAGCTATATTTTCTTCTTAAAGGGTCAGATTACAAAGAAAGTGTTGATTATAAAGAATGTGAAAAACTAAAGCGACAATCAATTGAGCAATACGTTTCTAATTGTGATTTTGTAATGTTCAAGCAATTAATCGATGTTTGCCATAAAATTAAGAACCTAGATGGTCATACTGCTTGGGAAATTGGAGAGGGGTTAGGAATTGCCTTTGATGTGATTTCTCTTAAAAAAGATTGCTGCATTGATGCTATTAAGTATTACATAGAAAAAGATACACCAAATAATTTACATCCAAATCGCTTGATTGGCATTCTTTTTTCCTTATTGTCTGATTCAGAAGTGCATCAAATTATTATTGATAGAGAATATAGTCAGAAAAATGCTTGGCTGTATGCCTATTATCATGAACTGCCGCAAGAGTTAATTACCGAAAGTCATTTACATAGGCTTTACAGCTTTTTAGAAGATACTTCTGATAGAGATATTACTTCATCATCAATGCGTGATGTGGATTTTTTGGAGAAGTATAATATAATAGATGAACAAGCATTTATAAAAGGGTGTAAAATTATTTTAACTAAAATGGAGTATTCACCCTTTATAGTACATATTTATTTTGATTTGTTGTTTAATAACCATCATAATACAGCGCAAGAAGTAATTCAAAAATTTAATTGCGATTTGGAATTACTTGAAGAAATTTATTGCTCCATGATGTCATATGATAATCACCACGATTATAACGGAAAATTCTTGGAAAAAATATATTTGGTTAGACCGTCCATACTGGAAAGGTATATAGCATATTTAATAAATAAAAATAATGGCTCTTTTAGCGATAATCAGGAAAAGCATCGTTGCTTTTTCGATTTAGATGATTTTATCGAAATATATAATAGGATTTTCGAACAGCTAATAAGGGATTGTAAGTTTCCCACGATGTCAGTACCATATTTTTTAGAATCTTTATTATTACCAGTTCAAAATGAGCAAAAACTGTTGGGAAGGCAAGATGAGTGGGTGCGGCAATGCATTCAACTATTCTCCAATGATGAAACAAAAATGTATTGCCTATTTTCAGTTATATCAAAATTGGGAATTGAAAGAAAAAAGGAATATATTTTGCTGTTCCTTGAGAATAATTCATTATTTGAATGTTTTGAAAGGATACCTTTAACGCCTACTTCATGGAGTTGGTCAGGCAGTGCAGTACCTATGTATTCTACTTGGATTGAGTTTCTTGAATCATTGCTTCCAAACTTTATAGGTTTAAAATGGATAAAGCATAAAAACCTGGTAGAAACAAAAATTGGTTATTTAAAAAAGCAAATTGAATCAAAACAAATTGATGAGATTTTAAGAGGGTGAAGCTAAACTAACACTTGTTGTTTGTAACTGAGTAAAGTTTGTCAATCCCTTTACCGCAGGCACTCGCAGAGTGGGGATTTACAAACGAAAGAATATACAAAAATATAAAGAGGGATATTCCTATACATAGTATGGGGATATCCCTTGTTTACTTATTATGATGTGGCTCATCAATAAATTCTATAATATTATTCGGAATACATTCTAATGCGATAGGTACTGTCAGTAGTTTTTCGCAAATTGTCACTTATAGAAAAAGTTACAAAAAAATGTAGTGGGTTGCTTCAATTAGTCCACCTCAATACCTTTGGTGTCAGGAGTATCTAACGAAAATCCTGCGTGGTCTTTACTTACAAGTGTCATAATAGTAAGCGATGAATAACATAGCGTATAGACTTTCCCAACGTTTACTAGTTTTCAA
>OATB01000739.1_pt1 | contig 17368 bp, 12 predicted proteins | sample 1494941 | NCBI WGS metagenome assembly OATB01 (sample SAMEA2579931, study PRJEB22360) | human gut metagenome | reverse complement strand
TGCGGAGCCTCTCCTGTCTTATACACCTTTTTATATTTCATATGGAAAGATGCAGGCCATTCATGGCGTTACGGTTGTTTATGCACGCAATTCATTCATCGCTTTTATCGCGGCCCTTTTGGCCATCTTACGCGTGAGCGAACGGCCAGACGCAACGGGCTCGAAAAAGCCGTCATGCTCTTTTTCCACCGTCCATCGCCAACCAAGCACGTTATTTTGAGCGACTCGAATACTGAACGAAGATCCTACACGCCCGCTACCTGCCACATTCATTCCAAGCTCCCTTTTTCAGGATTTTTGGGCTGGATGCATACGTACTCATTATTAGCGTTTATGGACGATTCGCACAGCCTATCAAGATACTGCATATAGTACAGCACTCACATCAAGAGAACTGTACTATATGCGATTTTTCAAGCTGAGCGGAATATTGTTCACTTACTCGCCATCTTTGGCCGTATGATGCGAACCTTTGCGGGGACCGCGCTTGCCGGATACACCCTTTGAGGCATCAGCCACAGCAAAAATGACAACCTTCTCATCCGGGTAGGACTCGCCATCCATGGCGAAATAGGCGATCTGGTCGTCTGCGACCGGCGGGAAAGTGAAATACTTCTGCACCGCTACCAGTACATCGGTGGTACGCACGGTCACGGAAGAAGCCTTTCCTGCAGCGTCAGAGTCGACGCCATCGGCCTTGCTTCGCTTGGTCTTGCAGAACTTGATGGCGTTCTCGTCTTTGGCGTCGCATGCCTGGACTGCGATCTTCTTCTGCTTGTCATTCACCAGCAATTTCACGTATGCCGGGCATCCGAGCGCTTCGGTCACGCCTTTGGAAAAGCGAACGGATGATTCCATGACCGTCATGGTCATCTTATTGGTGGTGGTCTTTTCTCCCACTGCTTCAAATCCGTTAAGAACAGACATGCCAACCCCTTGAAAATATAGGATATTAATTACATGCAATATAATACAACAATTCGCATAAATACACCCTTTTTTCACTAATAAAATAGGGGGTATCTCCGCTTTCCAGCAGAAATACCCCCTGTATTTCCAAGAATATAGCAATAATTCATAGACTTCATTGAACAAGTTTTCATTGAGATGAATTCAAGGAAATCATGCACCAATAATGTCGAGAATTACCGCGCCATATTTCAATAGTTGTATTTCACATCATTGGTCATTTTGCCACACGGCGTCTGATCGAGCTTCATATCAGCCGTGGCCTTGTCAGACACGGTCACGTCGAACTCGTACGTCACGCTCTTGCCAGGTGCGATGTACGCCATACTGGAGTTCAATGGCTTGCCGTCCATGGTGGCATTGCTACGGTCACGCACATCACCGGTCACGGCGATTGATCCAATCGAACCACCTGCAGGCGCGTAAATCAGCACACGCTGCGCGGATGTGCCACTCGGCGCCACGGGCACGCCACCAACGCCCTTCTGCTCACCACCGAGAATGTAACTCGTGCAGGTAGCCATTTCCGTGGAAGTCATACGGTTGGTCAGCGTGTACTTCACGTGGTAGGTCTTGTCCCCTGTCTTGGTCACTTCGCTGGTACGGTCGATATACCAACCCATCTTCGAAGGATTCTGCTCGCTGATGTAAATGCCCGTTTCCGGATTGGTCTCGCTCTCAGGCGCATTCTTGGCGAGTCCAGCACCTTGGAAGTACTTCGCTTCGTCATCGTGGAACGTGTAGGCGTAGAAGTGGCGGTTCTCGGCCAAATCACCGATGCTTTGCGCCACCTTCATCATCTTGTCCACAGTCATGTTGCCAAAAGCGCCGTCCATCACCGTTTTGGCAATGTACTCGAAGTATTCGTCCTGCTGTGCCACAGGAACGTCCTTGTAGATGGTGTTGAGCATGTATTCGGCGGTGTTCTCGCCGGTAAGCACAGTGCCGTTGGACAAGGTGACTGGTCCGTTGATCTCCACCATTTTCTGGATGAACACCGGATCCACGGAAATCAAACCGTCGATGTTGCAGGCATATTGCGAACGCTGCCATGAAGCGTTGAGCATTTCCGCGTTGCGGGAAACATCCGGCACCGCGAAGGTGTCTCGCACGTCGAAGGAGAAACCCAACGGCCTGTTGAATACCGCATGTTCCTCAGCGGTGCCGTTGTTGCCATTGACGAACTCACCATTCGGGTGGAAGTCCCCCACCGCGATTTTGCCATGATCCGCAGTCATGGTGCCGAGAGAGCCAACCAAGCCGCCGCCGGAACGTGTTTCGGATGTGGTCTGTGCCGCCAGCAAGTATGTGCGGGCACCGTTCTGGCCGAGGAAGGAAGGCAGCATGTGAGTGGCGTTGCTGACCTGTCCGACCAGATCGGCGATATTGTCAAGCTGGTCCTTGCCCTGCTGATAGGCTTTCTTCACCATGCCGATTTTCGGCTCGGCAAGACTGTTATACTGCTTGTTCTGCTGCTGCACCTGCTGGTTGAGCTTGTCGAAGTTACCTTGCGCATCGGCGATTGGCTGCAGATTAAGTTGCCCTTCCGCACCGGAAAGATTGGCATCGGCAAGCTGTTGCACCGCAGTGGTCAACGATGGCAGTGTCTGCTGTGCAAGGTTGTCCACGACTTCCGTCATGCCTTGCACAGTGGCGATGTCACTGCCGACGAACGGCATTTTCGCGGCCACGTTCCATAGTGAACCGTGCGCAATCTGCTTGGCCTGCGCCGTCTGCTGCTGAGCCTGCGCGATGGACGCCTGCGACGCGGCGGCATCCTTGAGCTTTGCAGGGTCATTGATTGCGGATAGTGAGGATATGGCTTGTGATTCGTGCGCCTTGACGCTTTTTGCCTGCTTATACAGTTGCATACCGAACGCTGCGGCAATGGCAAGTAGCACAACCAGCACCGCAAGTACAATAAGCGTCACATTCCGTGCCGTATGTTTTTCCCGTATTGCTTGAGCATGTTGCCCCATGCTTTGCTCCTCAAATCATTAAGCACTCAATTTGACTATTCCAGCGCATTATTGTGCCACATGGCACCCCTTTTTTCGGCCGCCAAATGAAATTTCCCTCTGTTCCATCACAAGAACAGAGGGAAAATCACAGAAAACCCACTTATTGGCTCAGTACGATCCACGGCCAGTGAAGATTACCATCACGGTTTTGGCAAGAATCGCAAGATCTCCAGCGATGGACCAATTCTCAATGTAGGAGACGTCCAAATATTCGCTTTGCTCCTGTGAAAGATCCGACCGGCCGGACACCTGCCACGGACCGGTGATGCCCGGCTTGACCAGCAGTCGGGCGGAATATAGGGAACCATAGCAGGCCACTTCTTCCGGCAATGCCGGGCGCGGACCGACCAGAGACATATCGCCCTTGAGCACGTTGTAGAACTGCGGGAACTCATCCAAAGAAGTCTTACGGATGAAGTGACCTACCTTGGTGATACGCGGATCATCTTTCATTTTGAAGATGAACCGGTCTTCCTGCCCAGTTTCCTCAGCGAGTTTCTTCTTCAGCTCCTCAGCATTGGTGACCATGGAACGGAATTTATACATTTTGAACGGCTTGCCGTGCAGTCCGATACGGGTCTGAGAGAAGAACACCGGACCGCCATCATCAAGCTTGATGGCGATGGCGACGCCGAGAAGAATCGGAGAGGAAATAATCAGCGCGCACAGTGAGCCGATGATGTCCAGCAAACGCTTGATTACGTTCGCAGCTCCCGTGTACTGCGGCAGGGAAGCCAACAGAACCGGCTGTTCCGTGGTGTTTCGCAGATACAAACGGTGACCGCTCACATCCGCCAGGGAGACCGCCAAGGCAAGTTCCATACCCAGCGACTCCACCGCAAGAGAAAGACCATGCAACATTTCGGAATCACGCGAAAGCACGTCAGCCACATAGACTTCCTGTACACCGAGGCTTTCGCAAATACGTGGGAATGCCGAGTTGAAAGGAATCACCTTAAGTTTGCTGGAGCCTTCGATATTGGCATCCGGTGTGTATGAGGTAACCACATAAGCGTCTTTTGAAGCTGGATCCGCTTCAATTGGGCATACAGCAACTGGTTCGTACCCCCAATTCATGCAGTTGCGCATGGTCTGCAAGGCTTTGTTGATGCCATCGGAAGATCCGATGACCACCGTTCTGTACTTGCAAGAGCCTTTGCTGCGGTGACGATGCAACGCTTGACGCATCTGCCAACGTGCGATGATATCCAAGAAGAAGGCGATGACTGGCGCGATAATCAACGCAGTACGGGGCAATGCAAGTTTGAAAATAAATGCAAGGCTGCAGTATGAGATGATGGTCAGCAACGACGCATTGATGATTTTGGCATACAGCTCATAGCCGTCCGCCATAACATGGCGGTGGTATGTGCCCGCGAATGCCAAGCACAGCAACCAAATCAGGCTGAACAGAATGAGGAAAAGCCAAAACGGCATCACATCGCCGATGGCATCGAAAGCAGCACCGTTGATTACAAGGCTGACGGTCAACGAAAGCAGCATCACTGCCAAATCGATGGCGATCAGGCTGGCGACGAAGGCGAAACGCCACCGGGGAGTCGATTCAGCCTTGCCGCGCCTATGTCCTTCCTTTTCCGCAGGAAACGGGGTATTGGAAAAAGTCATCGGCTCGAACTGCTTTTGCAGACGCTGATTCTGCATGGACGCGTATGCCTGTCGATGCGCATTGGACGAGACGATATGAATCTCTTGAGTCCTCATACCTTGCTCGCCGTTTGGTGCGCCGGATTCACCGGTATTCACGCCTTGCATGTATCTCCCTCCCCTTCAGCTGCATACGGCAAACAATTTACCACAGCCCCCCCCCAGAAATTAAGAGGGACCTATGGGGGTACCATTCGCTATATCCAAATCCTTCTCCGGTATGGCTTATTCGCCAGCAGTACCTGTATCTGAGTTGTCGTTACCGCCGTCCGAACCACCATTGCCATTGTCGTTCGAATCGCCATTACCACCGTTACCGCCGGTTGAACCACCGTTGCCGTTCGAATCGCCATTACCACCGGTCGAACCGCCATTACCGTCGTTAGAACCGCCGTTACCGCCGGTCGAACCACCGTTACCGTTGCCGGTCGAATCGCCATTACCACCGGTTGAGCCACCATTGTTATTGCCACCGGTCGAACCACCACCGTTCACACCGTTTCCAGAGCCCGGACCAAATTGCCACGTATATGTGTAACGCCGGTTCGTAGTGCCGTTATTGGTATTCGAATTGGTATTCGACTGGGCATTGGCCGCAGTTTGCTCCGCCACAGACTTGTTTACGCCGTCAGAAGTCGAGGAAATCACCTTCGAAGCGTTCTGCATGGCCGCAACATCGGTGCTTTTGCCATCGAGGAGTTTCTGGGCAGCGTCAATCGCCTTGGCAAGCGCGTCACGTGTCGACTCGTCCGCAACCTGGCCTGCAGAACCGTCAAGCAACGTCTTTGCGTCGGCAATGGCCTTCTGCAATGCGGCAGTCGTCTTATTCACTTCCAAAGCTCGCTTGCTGGCGTCCACAGCTGTGGCTGCTGCGGTAACGGCCTTGGTCTGTTCTTTGATATTGCTGATCTGCTTGCTCATGCTACGGGCGTGCGCACGCAGTGTGGTTTCGGACAGCAGCACCGAACATCCGCCGACCGTCTTGAGGTTTTGCGCCTTGGTCACGGCCTGAGTGAGCTGGTCGATTGTGGCGGCATCCGCCACCTGGTTTGCCGCAGTGCCCTGCAGACTAGTTGCCTGTTCGATGGCGTTTTGCAGTTTTTCGTTGGCTTTGGAGTATTTGGATTTCGCCTTCTCACATACCACCACTGCCGCACGCTGTTCTTTCGAATTGATACGATTGCGTACCACGATGACACCGGCAATAGCAACCGCCACTGCCGCAATCGCAGCGACAATGGCAATAATCTTTCGCTTGTCCGCAGACGGCTCTTTCGGTGCGACCGGAATGGTTTTCAGCGGATCATGTTCTGGATCTTCCGCGGCCAGCTCCTCTAGGTCGGTTATGCCACCTGATGTATCAAAGGCCTGAGTCGCTTCGACGTCCTGTTCATCTGTCGAAGAGACGAGGGGTGGCAAAGTGGCGGTTTCCTCGGCATCGGCTGGTGCAACCGCATCATCGAAATCGACGGTATCGAGCGGCATACTGGGAATATCCGCGATTGTTGGCGCAGCCGAAACCGGCTGTTCCGTTTGCGCAGGCACGGAGGAAGCGATGGTGCGGGGCTCAGCAAGCGAAGCCTCATCCGCACCATCGGCTTCTTCCGAATCGGTAGGCTGCAATTTGGGGAAGGTCAGCGGAGGAATATCCCAGCTGGTGTCCACCACATCCCGAGATATGTTGGACAAAATACCGTTCATAGACTGGGAATCATCGTTCTCAGTTGCCATACACCCCTCATTCCGTGAAGAAGGGAACCATCAGTGCCGCTTCTTCCCCTTCGCGCGATGGCTGCTGCGCGGCGCACCATCCTCATAGTAATAGTAATAATTGGAATGCGTATTGGTCTTCTTCGGATCTGCACGATTGAAGATGAAGCCAAGCACCGGCACCTGCGCGGTGGCGAGCGTGTCGGCCGCCTCCTGCAGGGACTTCTTCTCGCACACGTTGCGGCTGACCACCAGCAGAAGGCCCTTGGCCCAACGGCCGAATACCGCGCCATCGTTGGACACCGTCAACGGGGCGGTATCAATAATCACGTAATCGTATTGGGTGAGCGCCTGCTCCACCATGAGCTTCATGGTTTCGGAGCTCAGCAGCACGCCAGCGTTCGCCGGCCTCTTGCCGCCAGGCAGAATGTGCAGGTTCGGCTTCCAGTAGCTCTGCACCACGTCCTTCGGGCCCATCTGTCCGGACAGCACGTGCGCCAGACCGGCGGCACCTTCAATGCCCAAGTGGTGAGCAACGGACGGGTGGCGGAGATCAGCGTCGATAAGCAGTACTTTCGCACCATCTTCAGCAAGGGCCACCGCAGTGTTGATAGCCATGGTGGTCTTGCCTTCGGACGGCTGCGCAGACGTGATGACAAGCAGCTGGCCCACGCCTTCGGTGCGGTCGGTCTGCAGGAAGTCGATATTCGTGTGAATACGGCGGAATTCTTCGGCGATGGCACCGTTGGGCTGGCTCACCAACACCGGGCGCTTATCATCAAGCGAAGCGTCCATCGGAACGGAGCCAAGGGAGGATGCTCGGACGATGCCGCGCACGTCGGAAGTCTCTTCAACCTTGGTGTTGAGGAGGTCTTTGATGAGTGCGGCGAACACGCCGACGATGATGCCGAGCACCACACCGACAGCCAAATACAGGGCAGTCTTCGGCGAAGACTTAGACGTCGGGACCTGTGCCTTCTGCACGATGGAAAGCTTCACCGGGGACTTATCTCCGGAGTACAGGTCGCTTTCAATGACGTTCTTCAGCGATTCGGCAACGGAATTGGCGATGTCCGCGGCCTGCTTCGAATCTCCATCCACCACGGCAATGTTCACGAATGCGGTGTTAGTCGGATTGGTGACGGTGACCTGGCCGGCGAGATCCGTCACGGTTTCATCCAAGCCAAGATCATCGATGACCGGCTTGAGCACCTTCGAAGTGGTGGCAAGCGTTGGGTATGAGGTGATTTGGTTGGAAATGTAGCTGCCGCCAGCGGACTGCTGGTTAATGTCGACACCATTTTGAGAAGCATTGTAAGTAGCCATGGTCTGAGCCGTAGCCGTATACTTCGCCGGAGCGAGGAAGGTATAGGCGCTCACGCCTGCCACCACCACCACGAATGCGATGATCGCGGTGACCAGATGCTTACGAATGATTTTGAACAGATCCATCAGAGTGATGCCGTCATCCGCTTCCTCAACTACCCCTTGCGGTGCGGTAGGCTGCTGCACATTAGCGTTCTCTACAGAAGTCACTGAACTTCCCCATCTCACGTTGACAATATCCTTTTCAACAATAATCTTCCCCCTCGAACTATTCCTCATCCCTTCATACATTGAACACATTTTTTGGGAACTCAAACAGATGGGCTGTGAAATAAGGAACATTCCCTGTCGATATCGTGCGCGTGCGAGACTTTTTGGCAATATTCTGTGGCCGATTTTGGCGGCCTATTTCTGGCGACAAGAAAAAGTACCACCGGCCGACCGTGCCAAGTGAACAAGGCCGCCAAAATCTGTTGTCAGCCTTTCCTACGCCCAGCTTAAGTCGATTTGGGAGAACGACAAGGCAAGCTGGAAGAATACGTTGTCCCGCCAGCAAGGCGTGTACATAATAACCAATACCGATAATGGGAAACTGTATGTGGGAAGCGCCACCGGAAGGAACGGCATATATCAGCGGTGGCAAGACTACATCAGCAATGGTCACGGAAACGATACGGGGCTGATTGCCATTGTGAAACAGCACGGGTTGGAGTACGTGCAGACGCATTTCCGCTACACGCTTCTGGAACATTACGACTTCACCGTGCCTAAAGACGTCGTGCTCGCCAGGGAATCCTATTGGAAGGAGGCTCTGGATACGCGCAAGCATAGGTATAACGGTAAAAGTGCAATGGGTCAACCCCGATCGCACAGCCGTTAAAAAGTTAACCTACAAATGGCCAGGCGACAACAATACCTTCTCCTTTGATTTAGGTGGAACGTTCATTGGACAAGGCGATGACGCCGACAAAACCCGAGAAGGAGAAAATTTCTTCGCAGAGGTTAAGAACTACTCCAGCGCCAGTGACCAATCGTCCATGTTCACTGATTTTTTGGCAAAATGCTACGTGGCCAGAAAAGAAGATCCGAAATTCACTGACGTTTTTCTATGGATCACCTGGTCTCCATTTAGGGTTACAAAATGGAACCAGCTGCATTCACCAGAAGAAATCAAGAAAGCAATCCTAGACAAAAGAAATCGATTGAGATCTCTGAATATTTCAGATACTCAAGAAGCGGAAAAAGCCCTTTCCCAAGAGGAAGAGTTTCTCAATAGTTTGTCCAAAGACATATGGCTCCTAGTTCTTTCAAAAGAACAGGAAGATTTTCTAACTATTTCCAGAGAGGAAATGGGAGTAATAGCACAATATCGTACGGGAAAAGAAGGATGATGATGTCCTATGATGCGCAGCGATGAAATCGAAACAATTCAATCCATAAAAGATAAGACACGGTATTACATCGAACAGTGCAGTCCAGAATCAAATATCCGATATACCGACTATTTCAATCATACTTTTATTCCAGATATGGTCATCGACTGGAATAAACAAGAAAGATATTTATATATACGAACAACGTCCGATATTAATTGGATATTTGAGGATGCAAAGCTATTAGACATTTTCCATCCAATCATTCTCACAATCGAAGATTTTAGTGAAATTACCGATAAGAGCACTCTTGAGCTTCAGAGCAAAACCATCAACTCCCTCATCAGCAACACCATGACTTTAGGGATGCTTGCAAAGCAAAATCGGGAACAAACTATCTATAAAATCGTCAACTACCCCATACCTCAGTATGGGCGCGGACTTTTTACAAAACCCTTAGCAACAAAGACAGCGCAAGATTTTATCGACGGAACTAACGCTGCAGAATCTCTTAATGGGAATCAAGTAGCGCAATCATTGCAGACAATGCACCAGGTTATGTCCAACGACGGAAGAAACCAGATTGATTCGTTTTACCAGGCATTATGGTGCGGACATGGCGGAGCAATAACCGACTATCCTTCGCCCGCTTTATTGGAGAAAGAGATTAATGACGAAGGATGGGACTATCTTCTTTCCCATTCAGACGAAAACACGCAATGGTCATCTATACCCGCAAAGCTCACACTTTCACAAACGTCTCAGCTGAATGCACAAAAACACCCCTACAGCTTCAATTCTTTGATTGCAGGAAAGGCAAACACGATTGCTGTTAAAGCAGCAAAAGTTGTTCGAACACCGCCATCTTTATTCTCCGAATCAGCATATCTTCCTTTTTGGCACTGGACCATCGACGAAAAACATCTAATTGCCACAAATGGAACGACACAAATTATATTCTCGGATTCGACCGAAGATATCAAGAAGATGTATGAGTCCGAAAATATTACAATGCATGAAGGACTGGACGTTGACACCTTTATCCATAGAGTGGCTGGATTAAAAATACAACGAGTTCAAGTAGACAACCGCGACAGTGTAACTGTTTACAATATTCCGGACTCTAAAATTCAAAAAAGCAATACCCTGCGAATGTTTGGGAAGAATGCCCGAGTCATATCCTGTGAAGTGCAGATTTCAATTTCGAAGAGGGAGAAGAATATCAAATTTGATTATATAAATGGAATTGCAAACGTTCAACGAGGGGCTTGCAATCTTCAAGCTTTCGCGCAGACAATTATTCCCGCTATGGTCGATTTAAAAGAATCAGAATATGATCCCTTATCATATCTTTTCATGGAAGAGGCACAAGGGGTTCTTTTCTAATATTCCGCTAACGAATCCCGATACCTTAGAAAAGAAGCAAAATGAAACAAGTATATGAAACGCTTGGCGATAAATGGGATCTAGACCAACCAACCACAAAGCTCTTCGAGGAACGCTTGAGAACGGCAACTCCAACTCCCCTAGACTGGGTTGTCATCGATCGATTCGAAAGAAAGGAATGCGACAACAGGCACGATAAGGCGGAATATACCCAGACCACGCATTGTGCGCTCATCGACAATGAGAGCGATTCCGTCGCCAAAGCCCTGCACAATTTCAGCATCCCTGGATTAGGCAAATTTGACCTGCGCGTATCAGAGCGAAGCACAACTGGTTATGAACCCTGCTATGGCCTTCGATCAGAGAAAGCTCCATTCTACGGCTTCTTCACGCAAGTGCGCGATGCTCTAGGAAGCACAACGCCGGAAGTAGACATCTTGCCGTCTTTCCTTTGGTTTTGGGATGCGTACAGGGTAAAAGATGAGTGGAAATACACTGACGCGACCGGGAAAGAGTTGCCATTACTCCGCTTTACGCTGGACACTTCCGAAGACGATGAGGCAAATTGGAAACTAGAAGTCAGAGCGCTGGAATTACGCACTTTCCTGTACTACTGCGATAAAGAACTGCTGCTATGCACGGATGATACCTATGCCGGTCTTCCTTGTGATGATGATGCCCGGCAGGAGAACAGCAGAGACTGGTGTTCATATACTTTTATGAAGGAACCCGAAAAACCTTTGCGGAAAAGCGTAATAGCACTATTCGGGAAATACATAATCCATGGCGCGAAAAACACTCAATTTCCGCATTTTTTTGATGACGAGACAACGGCAGAGTATCCGAATTTCATCATTGGACTAGACCCAGATGGCGAACCTATTGCCGCCAGCTGCAATCCATCCCAGCTTTCTGGATATCCCGGCTCTGGCCCAAATCACCCAAATAGATTTGAGCGAGTTTGTTTCCAATCAGAAGTGCTACAGAGATATTCAACCAATCCGGATAAGTATCAAATATCGGACCGCTCCATTGCCTGCGTAATTAACGGAAGAACCCTATGGCAGCTTGACATCAGCACGAACTCCGATGGTCTTGTCGAAGCATACTTAGGAGATCTAGGCAGCAGATTGCCTCATAAGGAATTGCCGTACTGGAAATCCTTTAATATCGCCCCATCCGGCACTCCAAATCCCAACCGGGTATTGCGAGATCACTTCAATATACCCACGGACGCCAGCGATGCGCCCGTTCTAGAACTTATGTCCGCTTTCAGAAAAGCCTCCGAAAACGTCAAAGAGCAGCTAGGCGTAAGTATCTGGAAAGAGCCGGATAGCCACACTCTCAAAAAGATCAACACGCTTGCAGTGCCAACAGTGGACAACACTGAAGCATTCAACAATGCGATGTTGGCTTTGACGAAAGCGCTTGCAGATACCCTAGACGGAAAGCAACTACGTAAGCTCTCGGAAAACACCGACGAGAAAATTGGACCCATACAATTAGCAATCTCGTTTTTCCAATCACAAGGAGCCGACGCATCACCCTTCGAGTACCTGAAATATGTGCAGGATTTCCGTTCTGGAGGAGGTGCAGCGCATCGTCCTAATGGGAAAGGCGATGCATCAAAAAGACTTCGCAGACTGTTAGGAGATTGCACATCCACCGATTGGAAAGAACGGTTTGTTTACGTCTGCAATCAACTTACCGATGGATTTAACTCGCTCGCAGCTTGGCAAATCCAAGATACAAATCAAGGAGAGAAGGAAGCATCTGACGGAAAGAACGTCTGACCAGTATCCTGGCACCAACAAGAAAGCTGCTTTAAAAACCTGTTTATCCAGCCAAGAGACTTCCACCAAGCGGCGATCGACCGATGCATCCAACGCTCAAACACCGATGAGTAACCATTGATAAACAGAAATCCGTGTGACCAACACAAAGTTGGCCACACGGATTTTGGTTATGAGGACTGTCACAGGAACATTGAAAAACAAATGGCCGGAACGCCCGTCACGAGGACAGGACTCCGGGAACAAGCCCTCGGAAACGAACCCCCGTCAGTTCTTCTGGTTGGGGACGAGCATGATCTCGCCGTCGGCAATGCCCTTGAGATGCTGGCCGTAGGGGCTCTTGCCGTAACGATCCGCGGACTCCATGAGCTCGTCGCGCGTGATCCAACCGTTCTCGTAGGCGATCTCCTCCACGATAGCGATCGGCAGGCCCTGCGCACGCTGCACGGTACGCACGAACTCCCCCGCCTCGAACAAAGAATCCATCGTACCGGTATCCAACCACGCGTAGCCACGACCCAACGTACGCACGTTCAGCATGCCAGCGTCCAGGTACATGCGGTTCAGATCCGTGATCTCCAACTCACCACGCGCACTCGGCTCCACCCGCTTCGCGTACTCGACCACGTGCTCGTCGTAGAAGTACAGGCCGGTCACCGCGTAATGCGACTTCGGATGGGCCGGCTTCTCCTCGATGGACACGGCCTTCCTATGCTCGTCGAACTCGACCACGCCATACCGTTCCGGATCGTCGACATAATAGCCGAACACGCTCGCGCCCTCGCCGGACTCGGCCTTCGCGACCGCGCCACGCAGAGTCGCACCCAGACCATTGCCGTAGAAGATGTTGTCTCCCAGCACCAGCGCGCACGGCTCGCCCGCGATGAACTCCTCGCCCAGCAGGAGCGCCTGAGCCAGACCATCCGGAGACGGCTGCACCTTGTACGAGAACCGCACCCCGTAATGCGAACCATCGCCCAGAAGCCTCTCGAAGTTCGGCAGATCCTTCGGCGTGCTGATGATCAGGATGTCACGGATCCCGGCCATCATCAGCACACTCAGCGGATAGTAGATCATCGGATATTCTTCACGAATTTATGCTCCTCACCAATCACCCAGCTCATCCAAATCCTCCAACGGGATCAGCCAATCGATATGCAACTCCGGATCGGCGAGGTTCACGAACGTGTGCGCCTTCTTCTGCTCCAAGTCCGGTGCGCGTTCACGAGATACGTGTACACAGCACCGTCCTCCAACCCCTAGAAGCTATTGCCCATACCACGCGGCATGCATGGATGATAAGGGACACGAACCCCAGACATCCACGCGCGACGCCAAACGGTCACTGGCCCCGCTGCTTATACCGTTCCTCGGTCGCGGCCTTCGCCGGCTCCCACCATGCACGGTTCCGCGTATACCATTCAATCGTCTGCGCGAGGCCCGACTCGAAATCCGTATGCTTCGGCGTCCAACCAAGCTCCGTGCGCAGCTTCGTCGAATCGATCGCGTACCGACGGTCATGGCCCGGACGATCCTTCACCCAATCGAACGCATCCTCCGCCTGACCCATCATCCTCAAAATCATGCGAAGCACGGTGATGTTATTCTGTTCGCCGTCCGCGCCGATCAGATACGTCTCGCCGACACGGCCCTTGGTCAGGATTGTCCACACGCCCGAGCTGTGGTCCTCGGTATGGATCCAGTCGCGCACGTTCAGGCCCTGCCCGTACAGCTTCGGACGCTGCCCGTCCAGGATGTTCGTGATCTGACGCGGGATGAACTTCTCCACATGCTGGAAGGGACCATAATTGTTCGAACAGTTCGAGATCGTCGCGCGGATGCCATACGTGCGCGTCCACGCGCGCACCAGCATGTCCGAGGCGGCCTTCGTCGACGAATACGGCGAGCTCGGATGGTACGGCGTATGCTCCGTGAACCCGGCCGGATCATCCAACGCGAGATCCCCGTACACCTCGTCCGTGCTCACGTGATGGTAGCGGATCCCGTACTTGCGCACCGCCTCCAACAGACGGAACGTGCCCTCCACGTTGGTCCTCAGGAACGGTTCCGGATCCGCGATGGAATTGTCGTTGTGCGACTCGGCCGCGTAATGCACGATCGCGTCATGCCCCGGCACGATCCTGTCCAGAAGGTCGGCGTCGCAGATGTCACCCACCACGAGCTCCACACGGTCCTCGGGAAGGCCCGCGATGTTTTCCGGATTGCCCGCGTACGTGAGCTTGTCCAACACGGTCACATGCACGTCCGGATGATGGTCCACCACGTAATGCACGAAATTCGAACCGATGAAACCACATCCACCGGTCACGATAATGTTCTTAGGAGTAAACGTCTCTTCAACCACACCCCCGATTTTACGACACAACATCTATTCGCATTACGCATGATGTTATATGCAAACTTTCCTGAAAGAGAAAACGTTTTATGTATATATTTCATACAACCTTTATCCAATGGCCCCGAATTCACGTTTGCATCCACTGAAAATTTTTGCAAACCCCTTTTCAATACTCCCTCACACCACAACTTGCAATCGTTACGCATTCCGCATCCACAAATTGCCATTCAATCGGGGGCTACCCCTGCAAAAACAACGGCAAGTTTTTGCAAAAATCATTGTTATTGCAGCAACGATTTTCATTGACATTCTGCCATTTTCCACTCTTTAGCACTCCGCAAAAGGTATAGAATATACAGCATACGTTCGCAATAGAGCAAACGTTATCAGAGAAGATAAACCCCCATCATAAGGGGCCGTCAGTAAGGAACAAAGGAGTCATGAAACATCGGAAACCCGCACCGGCCTGGCATAGGCTGGGGCTGAAGATTAGCAAGAAGGTGGTGGTCGGCATCACCGCTGCGGCGACCGCCTTCGGCGGACTGGCAATCGCCAGTACAGCGGCACAGGCCAGCACCGATCGTGACAGCTACGCCGACACCGTTGAAAACACCACGTTCGAACAGGCGCGCAAGCATTACGGACTGGCGCAGCAAATGAGCGAGGGCGCCACCCTGCATGCATGGGAGTGGAGCTTCAAAACCATTGAGGAAAACATCCCCGCTATTGCCGAAGCCGGTTACACCTCCGTGCAGACCGAGCCGATTTCCGCTATTCATAACGGCGGCAAGGGCATGATCTTCACCGAGAACTGGTACTACGTGTATCAGCCGACCGACACCACCATCGGCAACTGGGTGATGGGTACCGAAGATGATCTGAAGAGCCTGTGCAACACGGCTCACAAGTACGGCGTGCGTATCATCGTCGATGTGGTAGCCAACCATATGACCGCGACTTGGGGCGCCATCGCCGATCGTTGGAAGAAGTCTGAGTACTACCACCACGACTGCAATGACGGTGATGTGCAGGATTGGAACAACCGCTATCAGGTGACCCACTGCAAGCTGCTCGGCCTGTATGACATCAACACTGAGAACACCGAAACCGCCAACATGATGCACGATTTCCTCGTGCAAGCGGTCAACGACGGTGTGGACGGGTTCCGTTTCGATGCGGCCAAGCACATCGAACTGCCGGACGAGTATAACGGCTCCCAGTATTGGAACATCATTCTTAACAATGGCGCGCAGTTCCAATACGGCGAAGTGTTGCAGGATTCCATCTCCCGCGATAGCGACTATGCAAAGCTGTTCTCCAGCCACAGCAAGAACGGCGGCGGCGTCACCGCATCCTCCTACGGCAGCAAGCTGCGCGGAGCCCTGAATTCGAAGAACCTGAACGCCGGCACCCTGTCCGATTGGAGCAACTCCGCCAGCCCGAGCAATCTTGTCTCTTGGGTGGAATCGCATGATAACTATTCCAATAGCGATAGGGAATCCACCGGCATGAGCGAGTGGCAGATGACCATGGGCTGGGGCGTCATCGGTTCCCGCTCCCAGACCATGCCGCTGTACTTCGACCGCCCGGTCGGTTCCGGCGGCAGCCAGCCACAGTTCTCCGAGGAGAGCAAACTCGGCGATGCCGGTGCGGATTCTTGGAAGGATGCGCAGGTCGTGGCGGTGAACCACTTCCGCAATACCATGAACAACAACAAGGCTTCGGAGTATCTGCGCAACTGTGGCGCGAATTCCTGCCTCATGGTGGAACGCTACATCAAGGACGGCAACTTCAAGAACGACGGCGTGACCATCACCAACATGGGTGATACGCAAGAACTGTCCGGCACTGCCACCAACCTTGACGACGGCACCTACAAGGACCAGGTCTCCGGCGGTACCATCACCGTTTCCGGCGGCAAGATCACTTCCGGCTCTGCTCCCGGCGGCAAAATCAGTGTGTTCTTCACCGACAATTCCGGTTCGGTCTCCGCAACCCCGGGCGACAGCTCGTTCAAGACGGACACCACTACCGTTACCCTGAATGCGAACAATGTCACCGATGCCACCTACACCACTTCGGAGGGCAAGTCCGGCTCGTATCAGGATGGCGACACCATCACCATCGGCGCTTCCACGGCGATCGGTGACACCATCACCGTGAAGCTGCAGGGCAAGGATGCGGATGGCCAAACGGTCTCCGCAACATACAAGTACACGAAGAAGGATCCTGCCGCCACCAGCACGGCTTATGCGAAGAAGCCGAGTGCGTGGAGCAACCTGTACGCCTATGTGTATGTAGACGATTCGAGCGCCACCACTTTGAAGGAAAACGCGAAGTGGCCGGGCGAACCGATGACACAGGTCGCTTCGGGAGACACTTGTGGCAAGGATGGCGAGTACAAGTATGAGATTCCCGACGATCTTGAGGGAAGCAATACGCGCATCATCTTCAACGATGGCAATGCCACAAATACCAAGAAGTATCCTGCCGACACCACCGAAGGCGAGGATGCCGCTGGCCTTAAGATCGATGGCAATTACGCTTGGGACGGCAACACTTCGTCCGGCACCTGGGAGGCCCGCAATTGCGTGGTCACCCCGACCAAGTCCGTGAAGATCGACCAGTCGGATTACAGCGTGGATCTGTCCAATGGCGTGACCACGAAGCAGTTGACCGCCACGACCGATCCGAAGGGCGCGTCCGTGAGCTGGAGCTCGTCCGACAAGGACGTGGCGACCGTCAGCCCGAAGGGCGTGGTCACCC
>OATB01000736.1_pt1 | contig 17439 bp, 12 predicted proteins | sample 1494941 | NCBI WGS metagenome assembly OATB01 (sample SAMEA2579931, study PRJEB22360) | human gut metagenome | reverse complement strand
GCTGACGGAGTCCATATCAGTTTCCCACCCCCATCTTTCCGTACACTACCTATCAACCACAAAGCGTCCTTCCTCAGCTAAACCCAAATATAAGTCATTTAATAGAACCCTATAAAACGTTCGCCGTAGTACTAGAGTATGCAATATTTATCCGCAAAACTTCTGAATTCACATGTTACTTCCAACCAAAAACAGCCCTGCCAAAATAGGCAGGGCAATCAAATACCTATTGATTGAATATGAGTCAATGAATAATGTTCAATAAATTAAGTTGAAAAAATTAAATTATTGATAAATCCGTATATAAATCCGTAATAGAGATAGAGAATCAAGAAATATGGATGCCTGGTAACAACGCAAATGCTTAATAATCATATAATAAAGGAGAAAATCATGCGTAAAGAAAGCAGTAAGGAATTGACAAAAGAATATTTTAACAGTACAGCTAAGGACTATGACCAGAGCCATGACGGGAAATTTGTGCATTGTATGTATCAGGAAATTGTTAAAAGGTCGAAAGCGCTGAAACCGGAACGTGTACTGGATCTGGGATGTGGAAACGGAAATGTCATACAACTTTTAAAAAGCCGGATACCTGCCAGATACTATGGACTGGATATCTCAGAAAAAATGATAGAAGAGACGAAGAAACGCTTTGGAAATGATGTAAATCTGTGCGTTGGGGATGCGGAAAACCTGCCGTATGAGGATCAGTCGTTTGATCTGATAATCTGTAACGCGTCATTTCATCATTATCCCAGGGCGGAAAGAGCCGTGGCTGAGATGAAGAGGGTTCTAAAACCGGATGGTACGGTGATCCTTGGTGATCCTACACTGCCGGGAAAAATATTTACAAGCATCTTGAACATGCTTATGAAATACAGTAATTCAGGGGAAGCAAAGATCTGGCATAAAAAAGAGATTAAGGCATTGTTCCAGAGATATGGGTTTCAGATTAAAGATTGGAAAAAGATAAACTATAAAACTTTTATGTTTTCAGCAGTGTTAAAAAGTCAATAATGAAACAGAAAAACGTGTCGCAAATGAATTACCGACGCTTTTGAAACGCACCTTCGGCAGCTACCGGATATATTTCCAGTAGTTGCCGAAAATTTTTTGTAAATAAAATTTATGTTATTTAGTCAACATCATCATCTTTGCGAAATATCGTCGTAATCATAGTAATTATTAATAATGGCGGCATATTGAAGCAGAAACCACAAACCAGGCGCATCCAAAATGGAACTGATAATGTATCCATAAACTGCCAGCCAATAAAGGCGGATACGCAGCTAAGTATAAAAGTCGTAACGCTTAAAATAATTTTACCGGCTTTACTTTTCATATTGATCCCTCCAATGCCAGAATGGGGTTATAATCACTTATAAAATAATTATAGGCTTCAGATATGTGATTGTCAATGATGCAGAGCAAATTAAAGCCCCCCATAACATAATGCAAGAAATCGAAATACAGTGAATTAAATTCCAAACCTCCCCATGCTATAATTTCCCCAAAAGATACGAGGAGGATTTGAGATGAATTATAGAGATGAATCACTTTCCATTGAGGAAAGAGTAGAAGATCTGATGGGCAGGATGACGCTGGATGAGATGGCAGCGCAGCTTGGATCTTACTGGATCTACCAGTTGGATGACGGGAAAAACCTGTCACAGGAAAAAGCACGGAGATATCTCCACAATGGAATTGGTCAGATTACCAGAGTCAGCGGGGGCAGCAGCCTGAAGCCGGATGAGGCGGCAGAGATGGCAAACCAGATTCAAAAGTTTTTGGTGGAGGAAACCAGACTTGGGATTCCGGCGATGATTCATGAAGAGGCATGCAGCGGATTTACGGCAATCGGCGCTACCACATTTCCACAGACCATTGGGGTGGCATCTTCTTTTGAACCAGAGCTTTGTGAGGAGATCGGTAAGGTAATCGGCAGACAGATGAGGGCTGCCGGATCCCATCAGGCGCTGGCGCCGGTACTGGATATTGCAAGGGACCCGCGTTGGGGGCGGATGGAAGAGACTTATGGGGAAGATCCCTATGTGGCAGGGACCATGGGCACTGCCTATATAAAAGGAATTCAGGGAAATTTAAAGGAGCAGGGAGTTCTGGCAACCGGGAAGCATTTTGTGGGATATGGTGCATCGGAAGGCGGAATGAACTGGGCGCCGGTTCATCTTCCGGAACGTGAGCTGCGGGAAGTATATCTCACACCTTTTGAGATGGCGGTAAAGGAAGGAAATCTGGCATCCATTATGAACGGATATCACGAAATTGACGGAGTACCCTGCGGTGCTTCAAAGAAATTGCTAAACGATATCCTGAAAGAGGAGTGGGGATTTGAGGGAATTGTGGTTTCGGATTACTTTGCAATTAATCAGATCTATGACTATCACAATATGGCGGCAGACAAAGAAGAGGCAGCAAAAATGGCGCTGGAGGCAGGTATGGATGTGGAACTTCCCAATGTAGACTGCTTTGGGGAACCTTTAAAATGCGCTGTGGAAAAGGGAGACATTCCCATGGAACTGATTCAGACCAGCGTGAGAAAGGTTCTGACGTTTAAATTCCGGCTGGGATTATTTGAACATCCCTATGTGGATGCCAAAAAGACAATGGAACAGTTCGATACGCCGAAGGACCGGCAGCTTGCTCTGGAAGCGGCAAGAAAGTCCGTTGTTCTGCTGAAAAATGAGAATCGGCTTCTGCCTTTATCAAAGGATATAAAAAAGATTGCTGTCATCGGTCCTTCAGCGGACAATATCCGTCATATGATTGGGGATTATACCTATCAGGGACAGATAGAGGGATTGCTAGAGCTGCATGAGAGCCAGGGGAATGCCATGAATCAGCCGATACCGGAGAATATTGAAATCTCCGGGAACATCGTGCAAATGGAGAGCTATCTTGCAGCAATCCGCAAGGCGGTGTCACCGGATACAGAGATCATCTATGCCAAAGGATGTGAGATCAAAGGGACATCCAGAGATGGATTTGAAGAAGCTGTAAACGCGGCTGCACAGGCAGATACCGTATTGCTGTTTCTGGGAGATTTGGCAGGAATTACACTGGAATGTACGGTGGGAGAATCAGTGGATCGGGCAGAACTAAGCCTCCCGGGAGTACAGGAGGAGCTGGTACGTGCCATTGCGGCTACGGGAGTGCCGGTAGTTCTGGTTCTGAGTAATGGGCGCCCCTACTCGATTACCTGGGAAGAAGAGCATCTTCCTGCCATCCTGGAAGTGTGGTTCCCGGGAGAAGAAGGAGGTAAGGCAGTGGCGGAAATTATATTCGGAGACAAAAATCCGGGCGGTAAACTTCCGGTATCCGTACCCCGTACTTCCGGGCAGATTCCGGTGTACTATATGCACAAGAAATCCGGTGGGCGTTCTCACTGGAGAGGAGATTACGATGATGTCAGTGCATCGGCGCTGTATGCTTTTGGTTATGGTATGAGTTATACAGAATTTAACTTTTCAGATTTCCGGATAGTGAACAGGGAAGTTCCTGTTGGCGGCAGCATGGAAGCATCTGTTAAAGTGACTAACACCGGAGACCGGGAAGGGGATGAGGTTGTTCAGCTTTATATTCGGGATGTGGCGGCAAGTGTAACCAGACCGGTACAGGAATTGAAAGCATTTAAGCGGATCACATTGAAGCCAGGTGAGAGTAAGCTGCTGGAATTTACTATTCCAACGGCACAGATGGGATTCTACGATATCCATATGGATTATGTAGTGGAACCAGGAACGATAGAAGTCATGGTAGGGGCGGCTTCCAATGATATCCGGTTCCGGGATCATATCGTTCTGACCGGGAGTAAGTCCAGGGTGGAACGGGTATTTAAAAACCAGGTGGTTGTGAGAAAGCAGGTGTAAGTTATGTACTACAAAGAAGACTGGGAGCAGGCGAAAGCCAGGCTGACTGCATTATGGGATAATGAAATATTGGATCGCTGCTGCATATCCGTGGCAGCACCCAGGGACAGGAAAACGAATGTTCATATCTTTGCACCCGGAGAATGCAATCCCGATGATCCGAAAGATCTGGAAGATTACTGGCTGAATCCTGAGCGGATCTGGAAACGGAATGTTCAGAGACTGGAACAGACCTATTTCGGAGGGGAGTCTCTACCGCTGGTTATGCCGAATTTTGGAGCATCCGGACACTGTGTCTACTACGGCGGAAAATATACATTAAAACCAGATACGATCTGGTTTGATGCTGTGGTGGAAGATCTGGAAGAGCACCAATGGAAATACGACCGTGAAAATACATTTTACCGCCGGCAGAGGGAAATTGTAAAATATCTTGCGGAAAAGGGAATGGGAAATTATCTGCTGTCCATGCCGGATAACTGCGGAACTCTGGATGCCATTGGACATCTCCATGGTTCTATAGAGACAATGATGGATATGTATAGCTGTCCGGAAGCTGTGCAGTCAGCCATATCCACAATTAACGAAGGCTGGACAGATGCGGCGGAAACTTTCTATCAACTGGTGAAGAACTGCAATGAAGGCGGAAGCTGTGTGGGGTGGATGGATACCTGGGCACCGGGCCGCCATGCCCAGATGCAGTGTGATATGTCAGTTATGTTTTCACCGGACTGCTATCGGCAGTTCGTGGTGCCGGAGCTGAAAAAGCAGATGGAATGGGAGGAGTATCCGGTTTACCATTTTGACGGAAAGGAGCAGATCAACCATCTGGATCATTTGCTGGCGCTGGAAGAACTTCAGATGATTCAATGGACCAATGTGGATGGGCAGGAGAGTCCCGCACATTTTATCCCTGCGCTGAAAAGAATGCAGGAGGCAGGGAAAAAGGTTCTGGTGCTGACACCAGCATCGGACATTCCGCCATTGCTTGAAAATCTGTCATCCAAAGGGCTGTATCTGCATACCTATGCAAATTCCGTGGATGAGGCAAATGAAATTATACACTATGTAGAAAAAAATACACATGCATAAGGAGGATTACATTATGAAATATGAAGCATCCTGGAATTCGTTAAAAACACATCAAACGCCTGCCTGGTTCCAAAAGGCAAAGTTCGGAATTTACACCCACTGGGGAATTTATTCCGTTCCTGCCTGCAGGCCAAATGGCAGCTGGTATGGTTTTTATATGTATCAGAAAGGCAGTCCCCAGTATGAGCACCATACAAAGACTTACGGTGATCCGTCTGTATTTGGATACAAGGATTTTATTCCGGAATTTACCGGAGAAAAGTTTAACGCAAAGGAATGGGCGGAACTATTTGCTAAGGCTGGAGCAAAATTTGCCGGCCCTGTGGGTGAGCACCATGACGGGTTCAGTATGTGGGATACCGGATTAAACCGCTGGAATTCTGCCGAAATGGGACCCAAAGTCGATGTAGTGGCTGAAATGGAAAGGGAAATCCGGGCAAATGGAATGAAATATATGGTGGCGCTGCACCATGCGGAAAACTGGAGATTTTTTCCCCATTGGGTGGAAGGTACGGATTTGTCGGATCCGGAGTATTATGATCTGTATGGTAAGCCTCATGATCTGGACTGGAAGAATGGGATACCGGATAAGGGAGAATGGCCCATCTGGAATGCGCAGACTCTGCCGGACAAAGCATTTTGTGATAAGTGGCTGGCAAAGTGTAAAGAGATCATTGACCGCTTTACTCCGGATATGCTGTGGTTTGATTTTGGACTTGGATTTATGCCGGAAAGCTACCGGGCAGAGATGCTGGCTTATTATTACAGTAAAAGTGAAGAACAGGGCAGGGATGTGGTAACGACCTATAAATATCAGGATCTGCCTCCGGGAAACGGTGTCATTGATCTGGAGCTGGGAAGGTTTGACCGGATGATGTATCACGAATGGATCACCGATACCACGGTAGACGACGGTGAAGGGTGGTGCTACCTGTCTGACGCAAAATACAAACAGCCCGGGGAACTGGTGCATTACCTCATCGACAATGTGAGCAAGAACGGTTATCTCCTGCTTAATGTAGGTCCAAAGCCCAATGGTGAAATACCGGAAGAAGCCAGGCATATCCTGCTGGAAATGGGCAGATGGTTAGAAATAAACAAAGAGGCAGTCTATGACACGACTTCCTGGTTTACCTTTGGGGAGGGTCCGGCAAAGATGGAAAAAGCGGGAATGTTCAGCGAGGGAGAAAAGCTACAGTACGGTCCGGAAGATATTCGGTTTACCGTAAATGGCAATAAGCTTTACGCTGCTTTGCTGGGGTGGCCTGAAAATGGAAAAGCAGTCATCAAAAGTGCTGCACAGTTTTATCCCGGGGAAATAGCAGAGATTACCATGCTGGGTGATGATGCACCGCTGCAGTGGAACTGTACGGATGAGGGCCTGGTTGTCAGCCTTCCGGCTCAGAAGCCCTGTGATTACGCCTGGGTACTAAAAATAGCCAGAAAACCCCCCTTTTAGAAAGGTGGGTCATCACTGATAATTAAAAAGTTACTCTGTGCATCCAAAGTGTGTAAAAAGTAACATTATGAACACAGTGCTGATAAAATTTTACGAACGTTATATATATTCATGAACGTATTTTATGATATAATAGATACAATGAATCATCATTATACTCTCGGAAGCACAAATTGTTCAGATTTGGGGTTCGGAGAGTTTTGGTGTATAAAAACATGGGATTACGGGGGAAAGATCATGTATAAGGTTGTAATTGCGGAAGATGAAATGTTTGTAAGGCTGGGAATTAAAATGTCTGTAGACTGGGAGAAGCTGGGAATGGAGGTGGCAGCTGATGTGGAAAATGGGCAGCAGGCGCTGGAAGCCTGGGAATCCTTTCAACCGGATATCGTCATTACGGATATTAAAATGCCTGTGATGGATGGAATTGAACTGATCAGGAGAATTCGGCAAAAGGATGAGCGGACCAGATTTATTATCCTCAGCTGCCTGGAAGAATTCAATACTGTGCGGGAAGCCTTATCACTTGGGGTCTCGGATTATGTATTAAAGCTGACCATGACACAGGAAGATATGGAAAAGGTTTTGGAGAAGGTCAAAAGGGAACTGGTTGTCATGGACAGAAGCCAGAAGACACAGGAAAACGGGATAGAAAGAAAACGGTTCGAGGATTCTCTGCGGAATTTTCTCTACTATCGCCTGGATATGGGGCAGGAATGGAAAATGAAGATAAGAGATCAGTTCTCTGATCCGGAGAAGCAAATGCAGATGGTGGCGCTGGAAATTGATCACTATATGGAAAGCAAGCGGATATTCAATGATTCTTACGGAAGTATCCTGGATTCAGCGGTAGAAAACATCCTCTCGGAATTGCTGGTGGAGGAAAACCATATTTTGCTTCCGGAAAAAGACTGCAGATTTATAGTGATCCTGGAAGCAGAACAGGATAGTGAAATTCTCTCCGTACAGATGAGTCAACGTCTGGAAAAAATGCGTGAAGTGTTGAAACGGTGCGTGAAAAGCACGGTCTCTTTTGCCATAAGCCAGAGAGGCAATAGCTGTGACGAACTTTATGAAATGTATCATCAGTGCGGACAGGCACTGGAAAAGAAATTCTTCTATGGATTAGACAGAAATAATGTATTTGCGGCACAGAGTCCCCATGACTGCAGGATGCTGATCCACAGGAAGATGGGGCGGCTGATTCAGAAGCTGAAAATGGATGAGGCAGCAGCCGGTAGATTTCATGAAGCAGAAGAAGGATTCTGCCAGCACGAGAATCCGGTTACGATCCGGCACTACTTTGAACATGGGATCAATGTGGAAATGTGCAGGATTCTGCCGGAGGGCCAGCAAAGATATCAGATCACAGAGCAGTTTATGACGAGGCTAAAAGACAGCCAGACTTTTGATGGTGTTCTGGAGGTTTATGAATCCTGCATGGAGTATCTGCAGGGCAGTACCGAAGAGCAGGCATTGTTAAGCAAACCCATAAAAGATATCCTGTTTTACATCAGCCAGCATTATCAGGAAGACATTACGCTGGATCAGGTTTCACAAATGGTGGAATTGAGCAGGACATATGTGTGTGGCCTTTTCAAGAAAGAGCTGGGTGTAAATTTAACTAACTATATTATGAATTACCGGATTGAAAAAGCGAAGGAACTGCTGCGCAGTACCAATTTAAGATCATATGAAATAGCCGAGAAGGTAGGTTTTCTGGATGAGAGTTATTTCAGCCGTACTTTTAAGAAGGTGACCGGACAATCTCCCAATTCCTTTAAAAAAGGGGTATAGGAAACCGGTAAAATTGAGGATATGCACTGTATAAGAAAGGCGGAGAAGCCATGAGAAGAAAAAAGTATAATGGACAGGCATTCAGCAGACGGCTCCAGACTCAGCTGCTGGCGGTCTTCATGGTGACGATCACACTTTTGGTGGGAGTCGTTTCCATATTCAGTTATAAACGTTCCGAAAAAGTGATTCAGGAACAGTCAGCCAGTATGATGCAGCAGTATTTCCAACAGAACCAGTATAATATCATCCGATATACCCAGGAAGTGGAAAAGATTCTGCGTCTTTTTATGATACAGGACTCTCTTCAGGATTATATGCGGCAGGGTTGGAAAAATCAGTTCGGAAGCATTCAGAAAGCAATGCAGATATTTGATTACACCAATATTGTGATGGGTAACTATGATTATCTGGATTCCGTTTATTACTTTGGGAATGACGGTACGGCTCTGGGAGTTATGGAGAAGAAGAATATGGTGACCAGAATACCGGATCTGGAATTGCCGTGGTATTCCCTTGGAATCCAGGAGGATGCTTTGAAGAATCCCGGCAAAGTACTGTGGTTCGGCGGTTATACGAATCTGGACTTTGCTATGGAGGCGGATGGGAAAGAGGTACCGTATGTGACGGCAGTCAGCAGCATTTGGCTGGGAACAGGCAGGTATGCCACGGTGGTGGTGAACATACAGCAGAATGCACTCGCGGACCTTTTTGCCAAGTCCGATACTCCGGATGAAAGAGAAAGCTACCTGATGAATGACAAAGGTACGGTTGTGGTGCATCCAAACGAGGAAAAAGTAGGTAAACAGGCAGAGTTTACACCCCGGGAACTGGAAAAGACCGGAGACGGATACCTGATGAAAGAGGATATTCAGATAAACTACCACCGGATACAGGGGCTGCCCTGGACCATTGTAACCGAGATTCCCAAGGAATCCCTCTATGGAAGCCTGGTTTCCTTAAAACGCTGGTTTCTGGTGCTTGCGGCAGGCGGGCTTGTGGTAGCAATGGCATTGTCTGTCTACAGCCTTTACCGGCTGACCGCACCTCTGAAACGGCTTAGAACTGCAATGGAACGCATGGAAAACGGCTCGCTGGGTGAACAGCTGGATGAGAGCAGCAAAAATGAACTTGGGATGCTGGGCAGACAGTTTAACCGGATGTCCCGGAGTATCCATACCATGATTGACCAGATACGGGATATGGAAGGGGAAAAAAGAATACTGGAAAAAGAAGCCCTGCAGGGCCAGTTAAATCCCCATTTTCTGTTCAATACACTGAGTACTATGCGTTTCATGGCTAAACTGGGACAGAACGAGCCTCTGGAAGAGTGCTTTTGTGCACTGGGCAGAATGCTGCAGCCCATGTACCGCAGCCAGGGGGAATTGTGGAGCCTCAGACAGGAAGTAGACTATATGTCTACCTATATTACCATTATGAACTGCCGTTATGGAGGAAAGCTTATGATGGAATTTGAAATACCGGATCATCTGATGGAACTTCAGGTACTTAAATTTATCCTGCAGCCTCTGGTGGAGAATGCCATCGAGCATGGATTTGCATCCACAGGCGGATCAGGTATGATTGTAATGGGGGCAGAACAGAAAGAAAACCAGCTGCAGGTATATGTAGAGGATAATGGAAGCGGCATTCAGGAGGAAGAGCAGGAGAGGTTATGCGGGTTGCTGAAGCAGGCTGAAAACCAGAAGGAGCTGTATAAAAACCATGTGGGCATTATAAATGTGCACCGGAGATTAAAGGTACATTTTGGGGATGCATACGGGATCAGGCTGGAAAGTGTACCGGGTAAATCCACCTGCATTTATCTGGTTATGCCGGTTATCATGGAGAAACAGCCGGAAAGAATCTGAAGATTTTCTGCTGCTATTCCTCGCAGAACTGTTATTGACGGTACCGTTTGACCGTCCAAAAGAAAATAATACATAAAATCATAACGCAATGCAATTTTTAGAAAATCTCCTTTGTATTCTGAAAAACAGGTGTCTGAATTTAAGACAGAAAAAGAGAATATCCTTTATCGAATTAAGAGGGGGAATTCTCTATAATATGTCTATAAGGTTAACCGATATAGATCAGAAGAGAAGGAGGTTTTTTTATGCGAAAGATACCAAATGGAAAGGGTATTGTCAGAAGGAAAATGCCGGAGGGAAAGAAGTTTTTCCTTGCGTCCGTTCCTTTCCTGATTTTGGTTTTCGCATTTGCTTATGTCCCGCTTTTGGGATGGGCATATGCATTTTTCGATTATCATCCCGGAATGTCGTTATTTGATTGTGATTTTGTGGGACTGAAGACATTTGCAAAGATATGGGCAAATAAATCAGAATTGTTCCGGGTAATGCGAAACACCCTGGCTATGAGTGCAATCTGTATTACCACAATGCCCCTGGCAGTTATTTTTGCAATTATGTTGAATGAGATCAAGAATTCGAAATTCCGTAAACTGGTTCAGACCACCACTACACTTCCAAATTTTATAAGCTGGATTGTAGTATTTACACTGGCATTTGCTATGTTTTCTACCGATGGTATGGTTGCGGGCGTTTTTAAGTCATTAGGAATAGAAAAAACGGTAAATCTGCTTGGTGACAACAAACATGCATGGGCATTCCAGTGGGCATTGGCTACCTGGAAGAGTCTGGGATGGAGTGCAATCATTTATATTGCTTCCATCGCGGGGATCGACAGTGAACTCTATGATGCAGCCCATGTGGATGGTGCAAACAGGCTGCAGACGATACGGCATATTACCGTACCCGGATTGTATGCCACATTTTTTGTGCAGCTTCTGCTGGCAATCAGCAATATGCTGAGTAATGGATTTGAACAGTATTTTGTATTTTATAACCCGTTGACCGCAGACAAGATAGAAGTGCTTGACTACTATGTATTCAAGATTGGTGTACTGACGAATGATTATCCCCAGTCTATTGCCCTTGGAATGTCAAAAACGTTGATATCTGTCATACTTCTCTTCACGGCAAACCAGCTTTCCAAGAGGGTTCGCGGTGAGTCGATTGTATAGGAGGGAATAGGTTGAAAGCTAAAAAAACGAAAAAATCAATGCCGGAGAGGATTGGTGACATAATGATCTATCTGATCTGCATTTTACTGGTCATTATCTGTATTTACCCATTTTACTATGTCATTATTTATTCCATCAGCGATCCGGCTCAGGCATCCAAAGGAATCTTCCTTTTTCCGAAAGGATTTAATCTGGATACCTACAAAGGGATTATCAAGCTGAACGACATACCGGGGGCATATCTGATCTCCATTCTCAGAACATTACTGGGAACAGGGATTACCATTATCAGTTCTTCTTTCTTTGCATACCTGGTTACAAATCAGAAAATGTATTACAGAAAGATTGTATATCGCTTTGTTATTATTACAATGTACATTAATGCAGGATTAATTCCATGGTATATCACCATGAAAGCATATGGACTGCAGAATAATTTCCTGCTTTATATTTTGCCTGGTGCACTTTCCGCGTATTATGTTATTTTGCTGAAGACTTATATGGAGTCATTGCCAAAAGAGCTGGAAGAATCTGCGAAAATAGACGGCGCCGGAATGATGACTATTTTTGGCAGGATTATATTCCCGCTGTCGAAGCCAATCGTGGCAACTGTTGGGGTTTTCTCAATGGTGGGACAATGGAACCAGTGGCAGGATAACTACTTCCTGATATCCGATTCAAAATTACAGACCCTTCAGATGGTGCTCTATAATTATCTAAATCAGGCAAACCGGTTCCAGAGCATGTCCAGTAATGCAATTGATGCATCCGCGGTAACCAGTTCCATAACACCTTCCTCTATTAAAATGTGCATTACGGTGCTGGTTGTGTTGCCGATTATGTGTGTATATCCGTTTCTTCAGAGATATTTTGTAAAGGGTATTATGATGGGGGCAGTAAAAGGCTGATCTCATCTGAAAATAAGGAAACTATGAGTGATAAACTATATCAAAATGGGAGGTATCATAACATGAAGAACAAATTAAGGAAAATTACGGCTTTATTACTGGCAGGAGCAATGTGTATGTCCGCTGCCGCCTGCGGCAAAAGTGAAGAAAAGGCCAATGCAGGGAGTACCACAGCAGATTCTCAGGAAAGTTCTGACGAACCGGTAACGCTTACCATCTGGAATACGGAGGTTCTGACGCCTGGAATCCAAACCAATGAAGTTGCAAAGGAGATCGAAAAGAAACTGGGAATTAAAATGGAGGTTATACAGGGAGATGCCCAGAAATTCAGCATCCTGGTAGCGGGGGGAGACCTTCCGGATATTATCTATACCAATCCCGCACAGCAGAACGTGGCATCCAACAATCTGATCACAAGCGGACAGCTGATGGCTATGGACGAGCTGATTGACCAGTATGGAGAAAATATTAAGAAAAATTTCCCGGACCGCCTGAAATATTCCAAGCAGTTTGCAAGCAACGGAGAAGATAAGATCTATTATCTGCCGGTACTGGCTTATGAGGCAAATGAGGAGCATCCCAATGTCAGTTATTCCATTGAAAATATAGGTCTGATGACCCGTTGGGATATCTATGAGGCAATCGGATGTCCTGAAATCAAAACCACCGATGATTATCTGAATGCACTGAAGGAAATGCAGGATTATGCAAGAGAAAAAGATTTGGCTGACGGAAAACAGATTTATGCGATATCCGGCTGGAGTGACTGGGGGTTGTGGCCGTGGTGGCTGGCAAACACCAGAGAGATGGGGTATGCGGATCTTGCCAATTCAACCCTCTTTAACTATCAAACAAAGTCCGTAGAAGGCGTATTTGCAAGTGATGCGTTCTGGCAGTCCCTGGAATTCTACAACAAAGCCTATAACATGGGGATTCTGGATCCGGAAGCATTTACAATGAAAAATGACCAGTATTGGGAAAAGTGTAAAAACGGCCAGGTGCTGATGGCATATGCCAGCTGGCAGACGGAAAGTATTAATACGCATTTCCTGGCAAATTCCCATCCGGACTGGAGTTTCCAGAAGCTTCCGTTTGACGGCTATGAATATATTTCCGGAATCGTATCAACTACGGCGCCCCTTGGAAGCGGTATCGAGTATGCGACAGCCATTACCAAGAACTGTAAGAACCCGGAAAAAGCAATGGAACTCATTGATTTTATGAATTCTGAAGAAGGTGCTCGTCTGGTTTACAGCGGAGTGGAAGGTACGCACTGGAGCAGTACAGATGGAGCAGTACAGCCTACCCAGGAATTTATCACCAACTCCAAGACGGATCCTGACTATAAGAACAATGTTGGAGTAAATCTTTATAATAAACTATGCGGGTTCAAAGATATTCAGGTACTTTCCGACGGTTATCCGGCAGACTTAATGAAATCGGATGAACAGAAAGCGGCTACTATTTCCGATGCGGATAAGAGTTACTGCGAATATTATTCTGAAAAAGAAGGCGGAGACTATCAGTATCCGGGACAGGTACTCTATGATATGTGGGAAAAAGGGAAAGTAAATACAATCACCGATTTCTATCTCTATCCTACTCTGGTTCAGAGCCCCGATGAGGAGACACTGAATATTATTGCACAGTGCGAGCAGTACATGAATGTGCAGGGGGTTAATGCAATTATGACAGCAACAGAAGAGGATTTCGCTGCCTGCAAAGAAGAGACCCTGAAGGGCCTTGAAAGTAAGGACTACGGAAAGGCAACGGCAAACATTGAAGCACTGTATGCAGATGCTGAAAAAGAAGCGGAAGCATTTGGAATGAAATAATTGAATTGAAAACTCGGCTCCACATGCCGTAGTTATATAAGGAGCAGAAAAGATGAAAAATATATTTTACAATGCAAACCATTCACCGATTGGCGCATATGCCAGCTTTACTCTTGGATTCCCCGGCGCAGCGGGGGGGCCTGGGATGGAGCGCAGAGGCCCTTCTGATACCAATGTCTATATTGGAGTGGAACGCCGTGAGGGAGGAAGCTATGAGAGCTTCCCCTTTTTTAAAAATGAAGATGATGAAAGTAAGCAGTACGATGTAGAAAAAGAAGCTGTTGAAGAACAGGAAAGTTATTTTGACCGGTTTCCGGCTTCCGGGATAGAGAGGGATTTCCGGCTGTGCAGCGATACCTGGAAAGCAAAAGATATAACATTTACGCTCTATAACCAGGTGGAATCCGTACCGGATCCCAAATCCTGTGAGGAAGAATGCCTGAAAGAGGTAATTGTTCCAGCCGTACTGGCTGAATTAACCGTTGATAACCGGGGATGCCAGAACAGCAGGAGGGCATTTTTTGGATTTAATGAAGTAGAAGAACGATATGGGATGCGCCCGTTTAGGACGGAAGAGATGAAGGGGGTGGGACAGGGAGGAAGTCTGGCTGTATTCACCCTTGACCAGGATGCACATCCTGCAGGAGGATTCTGCCCGGAATGTATTCTGGGAGAAGAGGACCGGGAGAACTGGAAGTTCCAGCTGGGAAAGACAGCCCTTCTGGTGCTGGATGTCCCGGCAAATACAAAAAAGACCTTCCATTTTGCAATTTGCTTTTATCATGGTTCTCAGGCAACTTACGGAATTGATACGAAATATTATTATACCAGATATTTTCAAAACATTGAAGAAGTGGGCAGCTATGCACTTTCCGCATTTGACAGGATAGTGGAGAAATGCCTGGAAGCGAATCAGAAATTTGATAAGGATAGCCTTACGGAAGAACAGCGGTTTATGATGTGGCATTCTATAAAAAGTTACTACAATTCTTCCCAGCTGCTCATAAAAGATAACAAGCCGCTCTGGATCATCAACGAGGGTGAATTCCGTATGATGAATACCATGGATCTAACTGTTGACCAGTTGTTCTTCGAAATGAAAATGAATCCCTGGACAGTTAAAAATGAACTGGATTTTTATCTACAGGAGTATTCTTATGTGGATAAGGTACGTTTTCCGGACAGTGAGAAAGAGTATGAGGGGGGAATCAGCTTCAGCCACGATATGGGAGTGGCGAATATATTTGCATCAAAGGGACGCTCTGCATATGAAAAATGCGGATTGACGGATTGCTTTTCCTTCATGAGCCATGAACAGCTGGTAAACTGGATCTGCTGTGCTTTGGTATACATCAAGCAGACAGGCGACCAGGCATGGAGTGACAGCCACAGGGATACATTAAAAAGCTGCTTTACCAGCATGGTTAACCGGGATCATCCGGACCCCAAAAAACGGAACGGGGTTATGGGGCTGGACAGCACACGGACGAAAGGCGGCGCAGAGATAACAACTTATGACAGTCTGGATGTATCTCTGGGACAGGCAAGGAACAATATCTATCTGGCTGGAAAGTGCTGGGCAGCTTATGTGGGGCTAAAGGAATACTTTGAAAATAGTCACGAGGAGAATCTGGCTACACAGTCTGCACTGCAGGCAGCTAAGTGTGCGAAAACTATTCAGGATCACATGACTGCGGAGGGATACATACCGGCAGTTATGGATGAGGATAACGATTCCAGAATTATTCCTGCAATTGAAGGGCTGATATTCCCATATGCGTTAGGAATAAAAAAAGCTTTAGAAGAAAACGGACCTTATGGGGATTATATAAAAGCGTTAAAAAAACACTTTCAAACAATAATGATAAAGGGTGTCTGTATCTTTGCAGATGGTGGGTGGAAGCTGTCTTCCACAAGTAATAACTCCTGGCTTAGTAAAATCTATCTTTCGGAATTTATCGCAGGTAAAATCCTTGGATTTGACCGGAAAATTTATACAAAAGAAGCAGATAAGGCTCATGTGGACTGGCTGACCCATCAGGAACATTCTTACTGGTGCTGGTCTGATCAGATAGTGAGCGGTATCATCAGTGCCAGTAAATATTATCCCCGGGGTGTAACAAGTATTCTATGGATGGAGGAATAACAAATATGAAGGCATTTTCTTATTATGCGCCCACCGAAATAATCTTTGGATCGGGAAAGCTGGGTGAAACAGCGGTGTTGGCAAAGCGGTTTGGAAGGAAGGCACTTCTTGTGACCGGCAAGGGAAAGTCCTCTGTGGATGCTGCAGGCAGAGTTCTGGAACTTTTGAAAAGTGCAGGTATCAAAACGGCACATTATGACGGTGTAAAGCCCAATCCTACAACCGATCAGGTGACGCAGGGCGCAAAAATGGCAAAAGAACTGGGAGCAGAAGTAATCATTGGGCTGGGAGGAGGTTCTGCCATGGATACTGCAAAAGCAATTGCTGTTGAAGCAGTACACCCAGGCACCGTATGGGATTATAACTGCCATACGGAGGGCCCCACGGAGAAAACCCTGCCCGTGATTGCAATCACAACTACAGCCGGGACCGGCTCTCAGGTGACACAATGTGCCGTGATAACCCGAACCATAGACAAGGATAAGTCTGCTGTCTGGCACCGGAATATTTTTCCGAAGATTGCAATTGTGGATCCCGAGCTGACCAGGAGCATGCCAAAGGCAGTTACTGCGCAGACTGGTTTCGATGCATTCTGCCACAACTTTGAGGCATACCTCTCGGTAAATACCAGCATAATGGTGGAACAGATGGCATTGGAAGCCATAGCAATTATAGTAGAATATTTACCTAAAGCCCTGGCGGACGGGGACGACATGGAAGCCCGTTCCAGGATGGCATGGGCGGATACGCTGGGAGGATTGACAAACGCTAATGCAGGGGTGACATTGCCCCATGGTCTGGGTATGCAGGTAGGAGGGCACTGTCCCCAGGTAAGCCACGGGCAGGCACTGGCTGCATTTTATCCGGCATTTACCAGATTCACATACCCGTCAGCAGTGGAAAAATTTGCGGCAGCAGGAAGAATTTTAAATCCGGGATTGAAGGCGGAAACAGATGAGACAGCAGCAGCAAAGTGCTGTGAGGAGATCGACAGCTTTCTAAAGAAGATTGGCCTCTGGATAAATTATAAAGAACTGGGCGTTTCTATGGAAGATATCAGGGAAATTGCAGACTGCGGACAGGTTCTGGGGGATTATCTGAACAATCCGAAAGTGGCGGGGATAGAGGAGATGTATGAGCTGATGGCTGCATGTTATGATAGGAAGTAGGGGGTGTTTTATGGAATGCCCATGAAGAAAAAGGAGCGTAATTTATATGAACTGTTTAAACAGGCAGCAGGTAAAAGACGTAATTGATGGCAGGGGAGCCGCC
>OATB01000713.1_pt1 | contig 18095 bp, 17 predicted proteins | sample 1494941 | NCBI WGS metagenome assembly OATB01 (sample SAMEA2579931, study PRJEB22360) | human gut metagenome | reverse complement strand
ACTTGTGCTGATGATATTATAGATAAAAGAATTGTTTTTATATCTATTAGCAGGAACATTTAAAACAAGGAGGATCATATGGGAAAACTGATAAAAAGAGGAGCCGTATTTGCATTGGCAGGGGCTTTGACGGCTGGCTTTCCGGCTATGTTTGCACAGGCAGAAGCATCTGAGATTTCCATGGAGGGACAATCCCAGGTAAAACAGTTTATGGACTGCTTTCTGCCTATGCCGGTTATGGATCCGGACGGACTGTCGGCTGATTGCTGGGGAGCAGGGGAAGTAGGTCCCCGGGACCGGCATAATGGTTTGGAGGACGAGGATATGTCCGATTATTCCTATTGGGATGGGGGCATTATCAAGGATGAAGAATCAGGGAAATATTATATGTTTGCCAGCCGCTGGGATCAACGCGGAGGCCACGAGGGTGAAAACGGCTACCCGGGATGGAAGGGGTCTGAAGCTATTTATGCCGTCAGCGACAATTTATATGGACCATATGAAGATATGGGGCTGCTATGGCCGGATTATCATGGAGGGGCTGGCCATAATGTATATCCCTTTACGTTGAGCGTAGATGATCCTCTGTATGAAGAGGGTTATCGATATGGTATCGTTTTGGGTGATCCATGGGATGTGCAGGGAACCATTCACGTTTCCAGGACGCTTGAGAACGGAGGGGAGTGGACGCATCTGAATCAGATGAACTGTGACGGAGGATTTACAATGACTAACATCAGTATCATTGTAAGGCCGGACGGCAGATATGAGGCAATCAGCAGAAACGGAGACATTGCCACCGCAGATTCCGTAAATGGTCCCTGGCATGTGGAGCGGAACAGACTGTGGTGGGATCTTCAGGGGATGGATACCACGGAGGATGATATGGAAGATCCGGTGTTGTGGTATTCCGATGGCCTGTACCATTGCCTTGTTAATAAATGGAATGCAAAACAGGCTTACTATATGACTTCAACTGACGGGATTACCAATTGGACCCTGCATGAAGGTGCTGCATATACCCCATTTGAGAATTTCCTGAGCTATGAAGACGGTACGGAAAATAATTGGACAAAGCTGGAACGTCCGAATGTATATATTGAAGACGGTAAATTAAAGGCCATGCTTCTTTCTGTCATAAATGTAGAGAAATCAGAGGACAGAGCAGATGATCAGAATGGAAGTAAAATCATAATTACTCCGTTTGACGGAGCAGCATTAAAAGAGTTTGCAGACAGCCGTTTCGTCGGGGACCTTCCTGTAGGGGATACCAATTCCCAGACATGGCAGAATGAAAGATATTGGAATTACGGAGGTCAGCCATATTTTCAGGTGCAAAGTAATTCCAGTGTGGTAGGACTGGGAGAATCCGGGAACTCAGGCTGGTGGTGGCCGGACTGGGAGTATGACTGTAAGATTGGATTCTTAAAATATGACATGACTAAATATGACCTGTCGAACACAGGCAAAGATATAGAAAGTGCTTCTCTGAAACTAACCTATCTGGGAAAAAAAGCGGGAAGTGCAGAGACAGACAATGTGCGTGTTGTGATGGCTGATCCTAACTGGCAGGAGGGTACAGGTAAAGAGGAGGATACAGGGGAGGAAGATCTTTGTGCATTAAACTTTCCAAAACTGTATTATGATGCTGCAGACCTTGAGAATACTTCCGTTTTGTCCGAAACATTTCCAATCAACGAAGGATTAAAGACAGTGGAGATTGATGTGACAAAACTGGTCAGGGAATATAAGGAAAAGCATCCGGATGAACAATATATTAGCTTTGCGTTAAATGAAACAGGAGGAAACCGCCTGCAGTTTGGAAGTAAAGAGGCGGGAGAAGGTTATGGGGCAAGGCTGACTGTGAATCTCACAGACGAAACGGCAGTACAGGACCAATCCTTGAAACTGGCGGTGGAAATGGCGGAAAAGCTGGAGCAGGAGCAGGCACAGAGCCAGTGCTATACAGCTGAGACATGGACGGCAGTACAGACTTCCCTTGATGAAGCAAGAACACTTCTGGATCATCCACAGGCAGCCCAAAACGAAGTAGATGATGCTTTTCTGAAACTCATGACAGCTGTGAACGCTCTTGAGAGCAATGTGCAGCGTACAGGCTTAAAGGCAGCAATTGACGGAACCAAAGCAATACTCTCTGAGAGCGGGATACTTGCACAATACACCAGTGAAAGTGTACAGGCAGTGAGAGATGCGTTAACATATGCAGAGAGTGTATATAACCTGAGCAGCGCAGACCAGACAACGGTCAACGCCGCCGCCACAAGACTTATGACTGCAGTTAACAGCCTCCTGATCCAGGAGAAGGAAACCAGACTGGATATGCTGATCCGTACTGCGGAGCAACTGATCAGCAACAGAGACCAATATACGGATATCAGCGTAACTGCACTGGAGACAGCACTGGAAGCAGCAAAGGCTACAGCGGCGAACCCACAGGCGGCACCCGGGGAAATGGATCAGGCTTATAATGATCTGGCGGCAGCCATGACAGCGCTGGTGAGAAAAGCGGACAAATCGGAACTTAAAAATGCCCTGGACAAAGCTAATGATATTCTGGAGAATTCATCAGATTATCTGGCTGACACGCTCGCTGGTCTTGAAGCAGTGACAGAAAAAGCACAGAAGGTCTATGATGACCAGTCAGCAGATGCAGACTCGGTGGGCGCCACTTTAAAAGAACTGGTAGCAGAGATCCTGAAAGCCCGTCTTCTTGGAGATGTAAATTTAGATGGAATCGTAAATGCTGCAGATTCGGCAGAGGTACTTCAGTATGCTGCAGAGTTTAAGGATCTGACTGAGGAACAGCACAAGGCAGCGGATGTGAACCGGGACGGAGTGTCGGACAGCAGTGATGCCGGATTGATTCTTCAGTATGATGCAGAAAGAATAACAGCCTTTTAAAATCTTCAAAAGCCTAAAAAGCCTAAAAAGCCTGGGAATGTACCGGGAAACCAGCATCCAAAATGAGAGCCGAAAATATAAAGTCCCACCTTTATATTCACGGCTCTTTTAGGATATGAAAAATTATTAATTTATAAATACAATTACGAATGCACACACGGTTATCAAAACCGGCAGAACCTGCGTAGAATTGCAGCTTAGGGATAAACTCTGTTTGGATCCTGATTTCCTGTTCCCAATTCCGGCAATAAATTTAAAGCAGCAGCACCCAAGAATAGTACCAAGTACATTAGCGATTAAATCATTGATATCGGTTGCTCTGTATAAAGTGAATAGCTGGCTGAACTCAATGACAAGTGATAGTCCAAGACCTATCAGAGCAGCATTTTTAAGCTGTACATAGGATTTGCTTATGAATGGACACAAAAATCCTAATGGCATAAAACAAATAATATTTAATATGAATTCTAATCCAATTTCGTCCACGAATGGTATGAAACTGATATTGGGATTAAACCATGCCAGACCCAGTTTCGTCAATCGGTTAAATTCGCTTATTGTAGGAATCCCCACGACATTAGTCAGGACAATACACAGATAATAATACAGCAGTATAGAACTGATTGTGATTCTTATCTTTGGAAGGTGGTTGTCTCTTTTGAACAGATAAATTAATAATAATCCAGTTACTGCTAATCCCAAAAAGTATAAGGGATTTAAACACAGCATATCCATAATAGCTTCCGTAAAACTCAGTTGCGTTCCCATAATAAACACACTCTCTTTCCTTTTTCCTTTATTTTACAACATAATTATTAAAAAAAAGTTTATAAAAAGAGATACTTTCTGAATATTTTCTTACGAATTTTGATTATTATAGAAATGCTAAAAGTGATTAACACACATACAAATCAGACGAAAAGTAATACCAGTATTCCTAATAGGATCCGATACCAGCCAAATACCTTGAAATCATGCCGTTTAATATAACTCATCAGGAACTTAATAACGATTAGCGACACTAAGAAGGCTACAATCATTCCAACTCCTAAAGTGAAGATCTCATTACCTCCAAAATGAAAGCCAAACTTGATCATCTTTAGTGCACTTAAGCCAAACATGACTGGTACAGCCAGGAAAAATGTGAATTCTGCGGCGGCGGTTCTGGATACCCCAATCAGTAAAGCCCCAATAATGGTGGCACCGGAACGTGATGTGCCGGGAATGATGGACAATACCTGGAACAGTCCTATGAGAAGTGCTGTTTTATAAGTAATATCTGATAAATGGGTAACCTGAGGCTTTCTTCTTTTGTTCCAGTTTTCGATCACGATAAATGCAATTCCGTAGAAGATTAATGCAGCTGCGATCACAATGGGGGTATGCAGATGTGCATCGATATAATCATCAAACAAGATGGTTACCACTGCACCTGGTATGCAGGCGGCAGCGACTTTAAACCACATGGAAAAAGTTTCTTTTTTTATCGTCGGCTTCTTCCTGTCTTTAAATTGGAATGGGAACATTTTATTCCAGAATACCAGTACGACAGCTAAAATCGCGCCCAGCTGGATGACCACAAAAAACATTTCTTTGAAGGATTCACTCATATTGAGGGAAATAAATTCATCTACCAGGAGCATATGCCCGGTACTGCTTACCGGAAGCCATTCTGTGATACCTTCTACAATACCGAGAAAAATAATCTTGAGTATTTCTATAAAATCCAGTGTCATTATTTAATATCCTCCCTTTGAAAATAGATGTATGTGGCAGCAAATCCCAGGATTGACACCAGGACAATTATACTGATGGACAGCCAAAACGGATAACCGGTGTCAGCCAGGCTTCCATTTAAAAGGAAAAAGACAGATGTCCAGGGATATAAGGCACCCAGGTCCTGATTTGACAAGGCAGCATTTCCCATAATAATGGCAGCGGATATAATCATCGGCACCACCAGGCCTTTTGATTTTTCAGCGAGGAATGTAAAAGGTGAAATAACGAAAAACAGTAAAATTGTACCAGCCAGCATTCTGGCCAGGTTTACCAGGGCAGTATGAAAATAGAATTCAGCCATGCCAAAAACAGTATGATACAGCAATGCAAAAAGAAAAGCGGCAGCCCAGGAAATAGCGGCAAGTGCTATCATCCACAGGAATAAAATGCAGAATTTACTGGTTAAAAAGGATGACTTAGATACTGGTATGGTTAATATATTTTTTAACGTTTTTTCGGTATATTCACGGCTGAACAGGTAAGCGGCTATAATCATATAAACCAAAAGGTTCATTAGAATAGTAGTATAAAGCAGCAGACTGTCGTAGATATCAGCCAGTGTAAATATTTTCTCAGGGTGTTCAAAATGTGTCTGCAGACATTCCACCAGCAGCATAGCAGGTGCAGCCAGAGCCCCCAGAAAGCTGATGGGAAGCATTTTTGAACGTTTCAGTTTTAGCAATTCACAGTATATCAGATCAACCAATTCTGCCACCTCCAATCAGCTTTGAAAAATAATCTTCCAGTTTTTCTTCGCTGATGTTTACTTTTGTAACCATCAAGCCATTTTGTACAAAGGACTGGTTTATATCACCGCGATTGTTGATCTTTTCAAAAATGCGGATAGAATGGTTGTCACAAACGGTATAGTCAGTGACTTCATGATGCCGCTCCAGCAGCAGGGAAGCAGTGTTTACATCAGACACCTGGAATTCTACAAATTGCCGGTTGCGTTTGTGAAGTTCAGCCATGGTTACTTCTTCCAGCAACTGCCCTTCGTGCATCACACCGATGATATCGGCTAACTGCTCAATTTCACTTAAAACATGGCTGGAGAGTAATATGGTGGTACCGTTTTTGCTCAGTTCCAGCAGAAAATTTCGGATTTCGTGTATTCCAATTGGATCCAGCCCGTTAACTGGTTCGTCCAGTATGAGAAGGCTTGGGTCATGCATGATGGCAGCGGCAATGCCCAGCCGCTGTTTCATCCCTAAGGAATAATTAGAAAATGGTTTGTTGGTTTCATTTTCAAGTCCAACGACTTCCAGCGCATGGTCTACGGTGTCTATGCGGTGCCTGCCACGCAGGCGTGCAAGCAGTTTTAAATTTTCCCGTGCGGTCAGGTTATCATAAAAGCCCGGAGTTTCAATGATATTTCCAATATTTCGGTAAGTTTTGCCCGGATGAGTCCGATCATCATTGCCAAACAGCAGAATTTTTCCGGATGTAGGCTGTACCAGATTTAAAAGCATTCGCATGGTTGTAGTTTTTCCGGCGCCGTTTCTGCCCAGCAGGCCATAAATTTTACCCTGGGGGACATGGAGATTGACATGGTCCACACCAAGCTGACTGCCAAATTGCTTTGTAAGTCCGATTGTTTCTATCACATAACGGTTCATTTTCGTTGACCCCTTTCTAAATGTGTCTTACAATTCCTGTCTGATAGCTGCGGGTACAGCTATGCATCTCACGAAATTATTTTACCATCCAAAGCTGACAGGAGCCTTTATCAGATCTTACTTTTTTATTACTTTTGGGTTAGCGGGAAGGATGATTTGAAATCTGGTCCCCTGGTCCAGTGAACTGGTTACACTTATTTCCCCGTGCAAAGCAAAGGCAAGTTCTTTTGTAATTGCCAGACCCAGTCCGCTTCCCTTTCCTGAGCGTGCATGGTCGCCCTTATACAGTCGGTCAAAAATGTAAGGCAGTTGATCCGGAGGGATTGGGCATCCATCATTTATAACGGCTGCCTGCACAGTTTCCAAGTGGTTTTCCACAATGATTGTAATACTGGTACAGTTTCCATGGTGTATTGCATTTTGCATAAGATTGTTAATTATCCGCTTAAACGCCATGCGGTCAGTTGACAGCAATAATTCTTCATCACCGATCTGGGCATTGATTTCAATTTTTTCCTTCTCCAGAACCGGAAGCCATTCAATAATAATTTCCCGGGTCAGTTCATTTATATCTTCCATCTCAAAATGAAACTGCTGTTCTCTGGAATTGAGTTTAAACCATTCAAAAAGCATGTCCACATAAGATTTCAGATCATTTGCTTTTCGATATGCTACAGAAATATATTCTTTCTGTTCCGTTTTGTCCAGCATCCCATTTTCCAGAGCTTCCAGATAACCAATCAAAGAAGCCAGGGGAGTCCTAACATCATGGGAAAGGCTGGTCAAAATCTGCTTTTTTGCCTCATCTACTTTTTCAAGATGAGCAATTCTCATTTTGTTTGATTCAATAATATCATTTAGTTCATAGCTGATATCAGCCATAAGTCCGTTTCCTTTTGTAAATATCTTCTCCTGTCTGCCTTGCTGCACATCATGAAGGATAGCCAGCCATTCTTTTTCCTGTTTTCGGATATTTAAGATATAGAGAAACAATCCGATACATAGGAGGAGCAGGAAGGTAATTATAAGGCCGGTCATAAAGAATCACCGCCAAACTTGTACCCAACACCCCAGATTGTTATAATATAGACCGGTTTCTCCGGGCAGGGCTCTATTTTTTTACGCAGTCTGCGGATGTGTACCATAATATTATTATCATCAAAGGCATACTCATCCTCCCAAACGGCGCGGTATATCTGCTTTTTGGTAAATACTTTCCCACGGTTTCCGGCTAAGAAATATAAAAGATCGAATTCTTTAGCGGTCAGGTCAATCAGTGCGCCGTTTTGACGGACTTCGTGTGCAGCAGGATCAATATACAGGCTTCCCATGTCCAACGCGGGATCCATTGAAACCGAGGCGGAATTGAAGATGGTATACCTTCTTAAAAGTGATTCCACCCGGGCAATAAACTCAGTATTGCTGAATGGTTTTGTAATATAGTCATCCGCGCCCATGCGCAGTCCGGATACTTTATCAGCCTCACTGTCTTTGGCTGTCAGCATCAGGATTGGAACATGGCTGGTTTTTCTGATTTCAGTCAAGACATCAAAGCCACTTTTGCCGGGCAGCATAATATCCAGTACGATTAACTGGTATTCGACATGAAATGCCTCCGAAAGTCCGATTTCTCCGTCATGACAGACGGTTACATGATTACCCTCTGCGGTTAAATTTTTTTTCAGTAACAGGCAAAGATCTTTATCATCATCAATGATTAGTATTTTATAATTCATTTTATATGGCCTCTCCGGGATCTGCAGTGTCCCTTTTTGCTGGGATTTTATTAGGTCTGTTATGTATCTTTTGCAGTTTATTATATTTGCCAGTGGATAAATAAACAAGGAGCTAAATGAAATTAGTTGGAAATTAAGAGAAAATATTTTAAACGCTATACAAAAAAATTGAAGCTGTCAACTGGTTAAAATGGGAGTTCTCATGATAGATAAGGAATGCCTGAACGTTTTTGTCCATGCTGATGCAGACATGAGAGAGGAAAGAATTGTAAAAGTAATCAGTCTAAAATTTACATTAAATTGAAACTTTAAGGCTATCCATTTTGTAAATTACATGCTATGATAGGAACATATAAAATTTAAACAGTATACGACAATTTATACACGTATACAGATGAAGGAGCTGAATAATATGAGACTGGTTACCCGTTCCGACTTTGATGGTTTGGTTTGCGGTGCGCTGCTGAAAGAAGCAGGAATTATTGATCATTGGAAGTTTGCACATCCCAAAGATCTTCAGGATGGACTGGTGGAAATTACAGAGGATGACTGCCTTGCCAATGTACCTTATGTAGAGGGGTGCGGCCTGTGGTTTGATCATCATTCCAGTGAATTTGAAAGAAACAAGCTGGAAGGAAAATATAAAGGGGAAAGCCGTATAACACCATCCTGTGCAAGAATTATTTATGATTATTATGGAGGCAATGAAAGGTTTTCCCATTTTAATGAAATGATGGAAGCAGTAGATAAGGTGGATTCAGGTAATTTGACAATCGATGAAATCCAGAATCCAAAAGGATGGATATTAGTTGGTTTTCTGATGGATCCAAGAACCGGTTTAGGCCGTTGGAGGAATTTTACCATCTCTAATTACCAGCTGATGGAAAAGCTGATCGATGCCTGCCGCACCATGAATACAGAGGAAATATTAAGTCTGTCAGATGTAAAAGAACGAATTGAAGTTTATTTTGAGCAGACAGCTAAATTTATGGAAATGACCAAAGCACATACCAGAGTGGAAAAAGATGTTATTATAACGGATCTGAGAGGTGTGGATCCTATCTATACAGGAAATCGTTTCCTGATTTACAGTATGTATCCGGAACAGAATATCTCAGTCTGGATCGTAAATGGAAAAGGCGGCAAAGGGTGCTCAGCTGCAGTCGGCTACAGTGTTCTAAACCGGACTTCCGACATCGATGTGGGAAGCCTGATGCTGAAATACGGCGGCGGCGGACATAAAGCGGTTGGAACCTGCCAGTTCAATGATGACAATATGGATGAGATGCTTCCTAAAATGCTGGATGAGCTGATAAATAAAAAATAAGAATAATGCTGGTAAGGCGCGTTCCTTATGAAATGAATGCGCCTTATATAATGGGTTGACATTTCCATTTTGATATGCTATTATTCACAATAGAAAATAAAGGGGAATGAGGTTCTCCCCAGGTATAATACCTAAACTGCTAATAGCTGATGACTTCTGTTTCAGGACAGGATTGTCAGTTTTTTTATGTGCAGAAACCTTCATAAGGGAGTTTTCATCAAGAAAAGCTGACAAATCAATGATAATGACGAAATTAAAGGAGAGAGTATTATGTTGACAAGTTTAGCTTTTATTTTTTTATTAGGAATGCTGCTCAGTTCCGTTCTTCAAAAACTGAGGCTTCCGGGCCTTCTGGGCATGCTGATTACCGGAATTGTGTTGGGACCGTATGTACTTAATCTTCTGGATCCCTCTATTTTAGGTATATCGGCAGACCTTAGACAAATCGCTTTGATTATTATTCTGACAAGGGCTGGGTTATCTTTAGACATTAATGACCTAAAGAAGGTAGGGCGTCCTGCGATTTTGATGTGTTTTGTACCGGCGTGTTTTGAGATCGCGGGTATGATGCTGCTGGCGCCGGGGCTTTTGGGAATTTCTTTGCTGGATGCAGCCATTATGGGAACCGTTATAGCCGCCGTGTCTCCGGCAGTAATCGTACCGAAAATGCTGATGCTTATGGAGAAAGGGTATGGACGGGAACACAGTATACCCCAGCTGATTATGGCGGGGGCATCTGTGGACGATGTATTTGTCATCGTCATGTTTACGGCGTTTACGGGACTGGCACAGGGAGAAAGCATCACCGCTGCCAGTTTTGCTCAGATTCCGGTATCCATATTGACCGGTCTCATAGCCGGTGTTATTACAGGATTTCTGCTTGGGGTTCTGTTTGAAAAACTACACATAAGGGATTCGGGAAAAGTAGTAGTACTGCTTTGCATATCATTTCTAATGGTGGCGTTAGAAAATTCCGTTAAGGGAATAATTCCGTTTTCCGGATTACTGGCTGTCATGAGCATGGGAATTGCACTTCAGAAAAAGCGGCGTGTTGTGGCGGAAAGGCTGTCAGTGAAATACTCTAAATTATGGGTGGCTGCTGAGATTCTGCTGTTCGTACTGGTTGGTGCAACAGTGGATGTGAGTTATGCATTGGCTGCAGGCGCATCGGCGGTTTTATTGATCTTTGGAGTATTGATTTTTCGTATGGCGGGAGTATTTGTTTGCATGCAGAAAACAAAATTATCCGGTAAAGAACGGCTGTTTTGCATGATTGCCTATATGCCAAAAGCCACCGTGCAGGCTGCGATTGGCGGTGTTCCTCTGGCATTGGGGCTGGGCTGCGGTAAAATCGTATTAACGGTTGCAGTACTCGCCATATTGATAACAGCGCCTCTTGGAGCTTTTGGCGTTGACATGACATACGGGAAGCTGCTTTCCCGGACTCAGGAAAAAACTACAGATTTATAGTAATTGGGCAGGAAATGAATTAATTTTTCGAAATTCCTTCTTGACTTCATTGAAGTGATGTGATAAACTGATGCAGTAAAATAATTCTTCGTATGTTTTAATCCCTTTGGGGCTGGTGAGAGATTACCAGTCCTTTGTTCAGTTTCTGCATAATATTTGAATCATAGGAGCATGTTCATGACTAACATGCTTCTATGATTTCCCGCTCAAATACAAATACATAATACCCTGGTAAATCACTGGTGCCATTCAGATCAGAATATTCTGTGAGCAGCCGCCAATCCTGGGAGGCATATTCATTTAACAACTTTTCTAAGTCTTCAAATTCCTGTTCTTTTTGTTTTTTACTGCTGCAGTCTTTTAAAATTTCTTTTCTTACCAATTTATATTCGTGCATCTTGTTCTGTTCTCCATTTTAATTTTGATTTTTAAAAGGTCTTTTTTAGTTACATTTGATAATATATAGTATATACATTTATAAAATTATTATTGATGATGCCAATCTGTTCCTGGTTGTATTTCAATTTATTAGTTTAACAAATAAGTATCCAGAAAAAAATTGAAAAAAGTTTCCAAATAAGATTCCTTCATGTATAATAATTTATATTAGTAACCATTGATGTGATTGGCCAAGGTCAAGCACTTAGATTTCTACAAGGAGTATGCATGAAAAAACACAGAACCATATTACTGGAACAGTTTAAAGAGGCTCTGACATCTGTAATGCCGATTGCGGGTATTGTTTTCTTCCTCTGTTTTACCATTGTACCTATTCTAAACAGCATTCTAATGGCTTTCGTAGTAGGAACGGTATTGCTAATTATTGGGATGGGGCTTTTTACGCTGGGAGCAGACCTGGCGATGACGCCTATTGGGCAGTATGTGGGCGCAGAGACAACGAAATCCAAAAAATTCTGGTTGATTCTGTTTATCTGCTTTATGGTTGGCAGTATCATTACCATATCAGAACCGGATCTTCAGGTTCTTGCGGAACAGGTGCCATCTATCCGCAATGGAGTTATTGTAGGAGCTGTAGCAATCGGCGTGGGCGTTTTCCTGGTTGTTGCAATGCTTCGTATTTTATTTCGGATCAGGCTCTCCTATCTGCTTATCGGCCTCTATGCCGCGGTATTTTTATTTTCTACTTTTGTTCCGGGAGATTTCCTGACGGTTGCCTTTGACTCCGGCGGTGTGACTACCGGGCCCATGACAGTGCCTTTTATCATGGCTTTTGGTATGGGTATTGCAGCGATAAGAAGTGACAAGAATGCAGATGAAGACAGTTTTGGACTGGTTGCCCTTTGTTCGGTAGGTCCCATTCTCGCAATCATGATTCTCGGCATGGTTTACCAGACAGACGGAGGAACCTACACTCAGATTACGATTCCGGATACCGAGAATTCACGTCAGATGTGGCAGATGTTTCAACATGCGTTTCCTACCTATTTTAAAGAAGTGGGAATGGCACTTTTGCCGATTACTTTATTTTTTATAATATTTCAGATGATCAGAAGGAAGATGAACAAAACCCAGATGATCAGGGTATGTGCAGGTCTTGTTTATACATATCTGGGACTTGTAATGTTTTTAACGGGTGTCAATGTAGGATTTATGTCTGTAGGCAATTATCTTGGCAAAGAGCTTGGTTCACTCAGCTACAGTTGGATTATCATACCGATTGGCATGGTCATCGGATATTTTATTGTAGCAGCGGAACCGGCAGTGCATGTACTCAATAAACAGGTATATGAACTGACTTCGGGCGTGATTCCCATAAAAGCCATGAGTAAAAGTCTGGCTATCGGTGTCGCAATATCCGTTGGCCTGTCTATGCTTCGGATTATTACAGGGATTCCAATTATGTATTTGCTGATCCCCGGATATCTGATGGCTGGCGTATTAAGTTTTTTTGTTCCGCCGATATTTACGGCTATCGCTTTTGATTCCGGTGGTGTTGCCTCCGGTCCAATGACAGCGACTTTTCTGCTTCCTCTTGCAATGGGCGCATGCACCGCAGTAGGAGGGAATGTAATCACAGATGCATTTGGGGTAGTGGCTATGGTAGCCATGACGCCATTAATAACCATCCAGCTGCTTGGATTGTATTTTAAGTTCAAGACGCAAGACAAAGACGTGGAGAAATCAGAAGCAGTGGATGTTGAAGATATTATAGAACTTTAGGGGAAAAATGATGAGTGATATTTTTTTGTTAATTACAATAGTGAGGCGTGAATATGAAGAGGATTATATTGATTTCTTCAAAAAATATGAGGTTCACTCCCAATTTGGAACATTATGCAACGGAACAGCACAGCAAAAAGTACTGGATTACCTGGGAATTGAAGATTCAGAAAAAGTCATGATGCAGGTGGTTGTTGCAGGGGACCTGTCAAAACGGTTATTGAAGAAACTGGTCTCAGAAATGGGCATCGATATGCCTGGAAGCGGAATTGCGATTACGATCCCATTAGACAGTATCGGAGGCATTTCCAGTATGAGATATCTTATGGAGGAAAGAACTATGCAGTCAGAAGGAGCAGTTAATATAAATGAGATGCCATATGCATTAATTATTGCCATATCCGAACGGGGCAGCTCGGATGTGGTCATGGAAGCGGCACGAAGCGCAGGAGCCGGCGGCGGAACCATTATTCATGCAAAAGGCAGCGAAAGTGAATTTGTTTCTAAATTCTTTGGGGTATCCATAGCAGATGAAAAAGATATGATTTATATTGTGGCGAAAAAGCGGGATAAGGCGAATATTATGAAGGCTATTATGGAACGGGCGGGATTATCCACCAAATCCCGTACGATTGTCTTTTCTCTTCCTGTAGACAGTGTGGTAGGATTACACAGCGTTATGGAAGAATAGCTGACAGCACGCTTCTGAATAAAAGAGGAGAACGGGTTATGAAGATTGACATTTCGAAAATACAGAAAAAACGTTTCCGCTACGAGGATATCTTAAATCTCTGTCCGGATATAAATTATCGGCAATTATATGATATTCTGGAGGAACTCTGTGAGTCAAAACAGATAGCACCAATCAAGAAAAGCGGAATGACATCCTTTTATCCGGCCGTCTATCAGGAATATAAGAAGCTTTCAGCTTCGGTAGATTACAGTTGTTACCTCAGTGAAATTGCAGCGCTGAATCCAGGGCTGAATATCAGCGGGTATCTGGAGAAGCCCGGGGAATATAAAGAACTGCAGGAAGGAATCTGCAGGCTCAGTGAAATGCTCTGGAAGGATGATCCACGGCTGCGGCAAAGGATGTCGGTTAAGGAAAAGTCTTTTGCGATCTGGGGTGATGAGAAATATCTGGAGAGTAAAAGCGGCAGCAGAATCCTTTCGTTCAATCGGTTTGATGGTGACAGCCTGAATTTTTATTATGCCCCTGAGCCATTTTTTTGCAGGGTATTTGACCAGATTGAGGGTGATGTAATCGTTATTGAAAATAAAGACACATGGTATTCAATTGGCGAAGCATTAAAGAATGGAAATCATAAAAGGTTTTTAGGAGTCAATGCCGGATTGCTGGTATATGGGGAAGGAAATAAGGTGACAGGTGAGGCTGCACTTCAGACTTTTGTGAAGGAATACGGTTTTGAGAACAGAAAGATATTTTATGCAGGAGATATTGATGTTGCCGGAATCCTTATGTATTATGGTGCTGCCACCCATAACAGGGATGCTCAGATACAACCTTTTATGCCCCTCTATAACAAAATGGCTGAACGAGCGAAGAATTTACGGATGCAGCCTACGGACGATAACAGGGGAAGAGACTGGAATCATGGATTCCTGGATTTTTTTGAAGACCAAAATCGGGAGATTGTTCGAAAAGTATTGGATGAAAACAGAAGAATTCCACAGGAAATATTAAATTTGCAGGATTATCTTGGAATGTGTGAATAGTACAGCATTACTCAATTATTTGAGAAATGCGGTACTAGTTATTACCATGGAGCGTGTTTTTTGTTACCTACGGATGGAATAGAAGAGGAAATTATGTTTGATTTTTTAGAAGGTTTTGAAAAGAGAATGGGATTTGCAGCGGTTGTGGATTCCATTGTCAATCGAAAGAATACGAATATTGAAATAGAGAGCTGGTTTCAGGGAGAAGAGTTAGATAATCTGTTCTTTACGCTGCTTGTCTATATTATGGAGCAGACTTTAAATGAAAATGATGAATGTACACTGGAGAACATGGCGCGTTTTCTGGATGACATTCTGCCGGCGTATCAGAAAAAGTGGCCTTTTGATCAGGTTATGAGGCTGGCTGAATATATGGTAAAAGATATTCTGCAAAATAAAGGGACAGTTAAAAATTATGGAATCATGGATTATGGACGGCAGTGGCACGATATTCAGGTGCGTCTGGTCAGTGATAAGATAACAGCAGAAAATAAGATAGTATATCAGTTAACGGATCAGGGATATGACTTTTTATTCAGGACAAAAGAAATAGATAAGGAAATGGATTTTAAACTGGAACAGTTAAAGCTGAAGATGCTGCTTAAGAGAAAAAATTATAAACATGCGTTAAAACAGAGCAGGGATTTGATTAACATGCTCCGGCAGAAGAAGCGGGAAATGGAATCTTTTATAGACCGGGTGAGACAGAATATTCATACTATTGACCGGGGGGAGCATGAAAGACTGCTCCTTGAGACATACAATCTGATTGATGAAGAATATGAAGATATGCTGGAAATGAAAGAGGCGGTTGTGAAGGATGAAGAACGGATCGGACGTGAGATAGAGGAGAGCGGTTTTTCGGACGAGACAATGAATAACGCTTTATATAACCTGAATCAGATTAAGAGGAATATTCAGATTGTGATAGGGGAACAGAGGAATCTTATAGGAAAACGTTTTAACATGAATGATATTTATGAAGATACGATTCGAAATAGCTTTTATGCTTCTGTAGTCAAACGGTTCGATTTCCAAAAGGAGATTATGGATGAGATGGAAAAAGTAAATTCGAGAAATGTATGGAATCTCTGGAAACTGATGACCCCTCTGTGTATACCGTCATTAGACAAGAAGCTGAATCTTTCCCTGATCTACCAGAATCAGGGAAAGCTAAGGGAGAATGAAGAAGAAGACCAGGTGGTGGAAGAAGATGTTTTGGAAGAGGATTTGCGAAATGTAGGCAGAGAAATCAGCAATGCTATGAATTTCCGGATTATAGAACGGATCTTTAAGTATGCAGGAGATCTGGGGGCATCCTTTACTTTCTCACAGTTTTATGAACATATCATGGAAAAAACCCAAAGAATTCATCAGTATACGGAAAATAAAAGAATTTTTCTGATACTATTAAAACTGTATGAATATGGGGTAATTGATATAGAATCGTGGCAAAACCGTACCAGGGAAGATATGGTACCGGATACAAACGGAGAGTTTGACCTGTCCTGGTGCCTCAGGCAGATGGAAGACAGGCATCCGGACTTTTACGGTGTGGAATTGTTGGCATTTGAAAAAAAAGACTCTCTTTTTCATGTCGTGATAGAAGATCCGGTTGGAGAAGAAGTGCTATACAGTACAATAGATATGGCAGATATAGAAATAATACCTAAGATTAGAGGCGGGGTGAGTCAGGATGTTGAAACAGGCATTAGCGATATATAACCGTTTATTGGAAAACGGAGAAATTGATGCAAAGACGGATAGTGAATTGTATGTAGAATATAAAAATGAAGAAGTCCGGGAAATTCTGGAGCAGTTTTCAGAAGAACTTGATTTCCGGATTCTGGATACAGGTAATACTATTTATATGATACCGAACCTGGATAATGATGTACTGGGATATGTGATGAAAGATTTCAGGGAGAATATAGCGACAAACGCAAAGCTTGTTGATGCTTACCTGCAATGTTATATTTGTATGATGATCTTCCAGCTGTTCTACGGCGGAAAGAATACGAATCCTATACAGAGAGAATTTATTCAGACCAAAGATCTGATTGAGGCATTGGACCAGAAAATGGAGGGGTACCTTACAGGAGAAGAGGAGACTCTTTCCCTGGAGAAGGATTACGGCATCAACTTTTATAAAATAGCCCAGCTATGGCAGAATAAACAGATCGGAGATAGCGTTGCCAGAAAGTCGAAGCTGGGAACGCTGGCTCGCGCCTATGCGCAGCTGGAACATGAGAAGCTGATCCGTGTACTGGAAGAAGGCAGAGAAATCAGGCGTACCAGACGCATGGATGACCTGTTCTTATATTATTATCTGGATGAAGCCAGGGTACAGGAAATTCATCAGCTATTTTCACAGGGGGATAAAATCAATGCCGAAGATTAACCGAATCAGGATCATAAATTTTTCTTATAATAATGATGCCAGAGAGATTCAGGATGAGACGTATTCATTTTACGATGGAGAAAATGCACTACTGAATCTTTCAAATGGAGGAGGAAAAAGTGTACTTGTACAGCTAATTCTACAACCCATCATTCCCGACCATAAAATGCAAAAACGAAAGATGATCGAGTACTTTAAAAAGAACACAAGCCCGGCCTTTATTATGATTGAATGGCTGTTGGATAATCCATCAATGAAAGATTATCTGATGACCGGAATTGCAATTGCACCAAGAAGCAGTATGAGAAGTGAAGAAAGTAATAAAATTAATTACTTTACCTTTGCCAGTCACTATCAGCAGGCTTGCGATTTTGATATCAGCTATGTTCCGTTTGCTAAACGAGAAAATGACCTTCTGGTTCTGATGCCTTTTGAGCGTGCCAGAGAAGCAGTGAGAAAACTGGTTTCTGCTCATAGGGAAATGTTCTATTACAGCAGAGATGATGCATCCCAGTACCGCAGGCTTCTGCTGGATTTTGGGATTTCCCAGGAAGAATGGAAGAATCTGATCGCCCGGATGAATAATGATGAAGGCGGAATAGATGAACTGTTTGAGCGATGCAGTACTTCAGACAGCGTATTTAATGAGTGGATTATTAAAAATATTGAAAAAGCCATTCTGGCACAGGATAGAGGGGAAACCAGCATTCAGGATCTCCTGGAAGGATTAGTGTCAGATACCATAAAAAATGAAGAATATATACAGGCTCAAAAGGTTATCACGGAATATCTCCCAAGGCATCAGGAGATGGAAGAAAGCCTGGATCGTGTCTGCCAGAGCCTGGACGGTTTAAATGATCTCTCGGAATCTTGAGTGATCATGCCAGCAAAACTCTGGCATAGTACTTTGAAAAGTAAATATT
>OATB01000711.1_pt1 | contig 18148 bp, 12 predicted proteins | sample 1494941 | NCBI WGS metagenome assembly OATB01 (sample SAMEA2579931, study PRJEB22360) | human gut metagenome | reverse complement strand
AGCTGCGAAATGCATCAGGATTTCGCAGCGAATGCCCGCGTGCCGCCAAAAAGGGCTTCGGGAAGGTTAGAAAATGCCAGTTCTGCGGTAAGCCTTCCAAATCAATGTCCTGGTCCGCCCCCTTCTCTTTCCGTACACTACCTCCATATACAAAGCGTCATTACTCACCTAAACCCCAATATAAGTCATATAATAGAACCCTATACAACGTTCGCTATAGTACTAGATATATAATACCAGAACCGCAGTACTTTCCGGCATTTTAGATTCTTCTTCATTGCAGGTCATCGTCAGATGCACAGCCCCCTGCAGAATATTGCTTTCCTGAATATAAGTAAATGTAAGTGCAGAAAGGGGAATCCGAACCTTATTATTCTTAATCCTCGCCAGCTTGCAGATTCCGTCTTCCTTGTATTTCATGGTCTGCATCCGCCCTTTGATGGAACTGGAAGCATGAACAGCCGGCATTTCCACCTCCCGGACCATAAGCTCCAGATAGCCGTCCCTCTTTCTGCAGCTCATATGGCCGGGGTGATGAAAAGCCTGGTTCGCCATAGATATCCTGCCGGGAATGCGATCCTTCTCCCGATAGAACGTAAATGACATATCATAGTCTCCCACTGCTAAAAAATCACTGAGCTTTCTTCCGTTAAACGTCTGTACGTGCTCTTCACCGGACTTCAGCGAATCGATAGCCTTATGGAGAATTCCAAGCTTACTCAGAACCTCTACGGTTTCCTCACTGCATGCTTCAAGAATACACTCTGCCTGATCATAGGCGTGCATACAGTCCATCCCTTCTTTTTGCAGCCACAGACTGATATCTTCCCGTTTCCTTCTGTATTCCTCCAATAACGCTTCCCCGGTCGGCGTGAATTCATAGTCCTCTGTCAGGATATTCCAGGATACGCATTCCCCATAAAAACGTGATAATGTGGATGCATTTACGGATAATTCCTCACCCAGTTTTCGAAGCCCAGGCCTTTCTTTACTTTGCAGATGTTTCTGTAAAACCTGCAGAAACCCATACTGCTTTCTGGTAAATTTATACTCCGCATTTTTCTCATTCCGGTTCATGTATACTCAGCCCTTTCCGGTCAATATTATCCCGGCTCATATACACATTTATGAACCGGAACAATCCACATTCCGCATAAATACTATCATAACATGCATTTGAATTATTACAATATCGGTAATGAGATTTTTTATCATCTGCATTTCTCAGATATTGCCACTAGTGCTCCATCCAGACAGTAATGATAGTGACAGTGCTGAATATTTTGTCAGTCTGCAAGGCGAAGGATGGAAGCGGAGTGGTTCCTCCGCTGACTGACGACAACGCGGCAGATGGCAAAATAGGCAGTGCTGTCACTATTGTTACTGTCCGGATGGAGCACTAGTGCCGAGCGGCGTAAATACGTAGAGTAGTTGCGCAGGATAGATTTTCGAGAGTGCTGCTTCAAAAATGCGGGCGTAGCGGGCTACGTCAAGGCTTTTGAAGCAGTGCTATCGGAAATATAGACAAGCTAATGCTCTACGTATTTACGTCGGGAGGCACTAATTCTTCAGGAAATATTTTTCTTATAATTTTTACATACTGCTATAAAATAAATGCCATACAGAATAAAATGAAGGCATGCCGCGCTGGCTATCGCCCCCCAGATCCATCCAGTCCCCTGAAATACAGGAAAAGAAAATGACGCGGGCTGCATAACACTCATAGAAATGAATACCAGACTGCTGCTGATTAATACAGCCGGGATCACCGGAAGCAGAAAAAATGCAGCCAGCTGTTTGTTCACAATCTGATTGACTGACCTGGCATTCATTCCTATATGCCTTAATATATAATATTGTTTTTTGTTTTTTTCGGAATCGCTTAAAATCTGCGTTACCAGTATGGTGGCACCGGTGACGATAAAAATAAGTGCCAGATAAAAAAACGCTACCATAACCGAATACACGTCTGCATAGGACTTTTTAAATGCCGATCTGCCTGAGATATAATCTTTCTCCACATTTGGCATACAGGTAGCATAATTATCCATGTCACTGGATGATACCATCATATTTCGGTTGAGTATTGCCAGCCGGCTTTCCCGGGTACATAATTGTTCTAACGCCATACTGCTTACAGGCTTAGCGGTTTGCACAGTATACACTTGATAGACTACCGGCAGCTTCTCCACCATATCATCCGGTGCAATAATAATAAAATCCATACCATTACCATAAGAATCTGCCTGATTAAAAGGAACTGTATTTACACTTGCAAGCTCCATCACCTTACCATTTAGCTCTGTCTCACGATGGAGTCCGCCACTATAAGCATCCTTAAGTGCAGGAGTACAATGTATCATATATTCATTTTCCTTAAGCTCCGGAACCTCTATATCAAGCATTTTACACAGCGCACGGTAATCACTGTATTTCATAAAAGTATCATACCGGTATTCCATATAGATATCCTGAGGCAGATCGCTGTACAAGGCAGCAGTCTTTTCTCTGATGTCCTGAAAGGTCCGGCTCTCATTGTGATAGATATTATAGGCATAATCTGATTTTACAGAGACTTCCCCTTCTATGCTGCTGCGGTAACCAGATAAATGGCTATCCGGGTTTTTACTTAGAATTACTATATCAAACACATTTAATTCTATAGATCTGCCGGCAATTTTATTTACGGAAATGGATACACCCATAGCAGTGAGTGCCAGGGTAAAGAGTACACTTATCATACAGAGCGTCATACTGAGGGATGCTATTCTAGAGGTAAAAGAGCGCAGTAAAAAAAGCCTGTTTTTACTGTATTTTATATTTTCCCTGCTGCCAAATACCAATGCCAGAAACCCTGGAACACTCTGGAAAAAGCCAAAGAGAAAAAGCACGATCAATGCCAGCCCAAGCAAAACATCATATCCTTTTCCTATGGGCATATAAATAAATAATCCGATTCCAGCCGCGCCGCACACAAGTGACGTAAGGAAAACCACAGCCATCCATCCTGGTTTTTCCAAACTGGATTTCTCATTTCTTTTTTCATAATAAAGTAAATCGTACAGCTTCATTTTCCGGATTGATCTTACATTTTTCCAAAGTGCAAAAATGAAAATCAGTAGAAAATAGAACCCGGTTAATGCAATTGCCGGCAGGGAAAAGGAAATAGAGAACTGATAATCAATCCCAAAAAGGTTTAGAATAATAATCTTCAGAATTTCAGAGATCAGGTATCCAAATAATGTTCCGCAGACAAATGCCATCCCGCAGATCAGAAAATTTTCTTTGAAAAACAATCTGGATATAGCTTTATTAGAAATCCCCAGTACCATATAGGTACTCAATTCCTTACTTCGCTTCTTCAGCATAAAGTTGGTCATATAATGAACCAGCCATCCCAAAATAAATACGATCAGAATTGAAATCATAATAATCATATAGAATAAAATTTCCAGTTCAGGCAGGCTGGTAACCGTATCTGAAAAAATAAGGGCATTAAACCCATACATAAACGAAACGGTACAGGTTATTGTTATAAAATAGATCATGTACTCTCTAGCCTGCCGTTTTGCGTTCCTTATGGAGAGTTGTTTCAGCATGGAACATCACCTCCCAGTAAAGAGAGCACATCTAATATCTCATGATAAAACCTGGATCGGGTTTTCTCTCCTTTCCATATTTCATTAAAGATCTTCCCATCCTTTAAGAATAAAATACGGTTTGCATAACTGGCTGAAAACGCATCATGAGTAACCATGAGAATAGTAGCCGTCATCTCCCGATTTAACTCTTCCATTACCTCTAACAGCCTGAATGCTGATTTAGAATCCAGAGAACCGGTAGGTTCATCTGCCAGTACCAGTTTCGGCCTTGTGACAACGGCTCTTGCGCAGGCACAGCGCTGCCGTTGGCCTCCGGATACCTGATAAGGGAATTTAGACAGAATATCCTCAATCTGCAGCCGCTCTGCTATATCCATAACACTTCTTGTAATTTCTTTTGGCTTCATCGCTTTTATCGTCAAAGGCAAAGCTATGTTTTCCTCGATCGTGAGAGTATCCAGCAGATTATAATCCTGGAAAACAAATCCCAGATTGTCTCTGCGAAATGCTGTAATGTCTTCTTCTTTTATCGTCGTAATATCCTCCCCGTCCAAGAGGATTTTACCCGAAGTCACCGTATCAATGGTGGAAATACAATTGAGCAGAGTCGTCTTTCCGGAACCGGACGCCCCCATGATACTGATAAATTCTCCTTTTTCCACACAAAAACTGACTTTATTTAATGCCTTTGTAATATTCGTTTTCGTACCATAATATTTTTCGATATATTCTACCTGCAACAGCATATCCTTACTCCTTTTCCATTTGTTTCCCGGGTTGCTGTTATTGTAACAGTAATTTTGCTGCTGTTGTATACACAAAGCTTTATTTTAACTTACAAAATTGAAAGAAAGCAAATTCTCACTGCCTCGGAAGATAATCTCCTTTGGGGAAGAAAATTGTAACTGCCGTGTATTCTCCTGAAACAGATGCCACAGAGATTTCTATTCCCAGTTTTCTGCAGAGTTCCCTGGAAAGATACAAACCAATCCCGGTAGAACTGCGGTTTGCCCTTCCATTACTCCCTGTAAATCCTTTTTCAAATATACGTTTCTGCTCACTTTCTTTTATCCCAATGCCATTGTCCCGAATCGTCAGGGATACCCCCTGAGCACCCTGCTCTACTATAATATCTATTTTCGGTGAATCCTGTTTTCTGTATTTTACACAATTAATGATCACCTGGTTTATAATAAACTCAATCCATTTCTGATCTGTATAGACACTAAAAGAAACCGGTTCTGTATTTATAAGAATCCGGTTAGAGATTAACAACTGTTTATTTCTCGCCAGTACATTTTGGACTGCTGAGTTCAGTTGAATTTCTTTTATCATATAATCTTTTTCTACGCTTCCCATTCTGGCATAATAAAGTACTCTTTCTACATCTGTTTCGATCTGCTCAACCTGGGTAAGAATTTTCCTGGACTGGTCTGTCTTATGATTTTCACATATGAGCTTTGCTCCGGTTATGGGAACCTTTATTTCATGGATCCATTTTTCAATAAAATCCCGGTATTCTTCATTTTCACGCTGTGCCTGAGATACTTCATCCGCCATTGACTTCATGGCTTTTTTCATAATCCGGAAATAAATACCGCCCTCTTTTGATATAGGAACCTTCCCTATCTCAGCAGTCAGGTATTTCTGCTCCAGGGTATCGGTCAGGGAAACTAACTCATCATAATATTTTTTACGGTACCGGTAATCGGGCAGGAAATAAAAAAACAATATGACCAGCCAGCATAATATGATAATTGCAACTTCTCCGATACCATTTCCAATCATATATAAAAATATGGACAAAACACAAATACAGGCCAGATTTAGAAGTAAGGCACCTGACCTGTCTGCAATATAATCTTTTAAACTCATATTTTATATCCCATTCCTCTTTTCGTCTGAATAAGATCCCTGACATTAATCTGGGTTAGCTTGTCCCTGATTCTTGTCATATTCACGCTTAAGGTATTGTCATCGATATGGATTTCATTATCCCATAAATATTCTATCAGTTCCATACGGGAAACTACTTTCTGACTGTTAGTAAACAGATAATAGAGAATCTTCAATTCTGTTTTGGACAGTTCCGCTTTCTGTTCCTTATGCTGAATAACTGCAGATACGGGATATAATTTCACTGCTTTATATTCTATAAAATCCATTGGTGCACTTGTGCTGCCTGTTCTTCGAAGCAGCAGTTGAATCCGCGCCAGGAGTATGGGTATATTGTAAGGTTTCGTAATGTAATCGTCACCGCCCAGTGTCAATGCCTGCAGTTCATCGAAAGGGGTATCTCTGCCTGTAATAAAAATAATGGGTACCGAAGAAAAACTGCGGATGGAAGAGCATAAACGAAATCCATCCTGCCCCGGCAGATTGATATCCAGCAATATCAGATCCGGACTATGCTTTTCTATCTCATTTATACAGTCTTGAAAATCAAGTACCGCTTCAGCCAGATATCCTGCATTATATAACAGAATTGTCAATTCTTCTCTGATCACAACCTCGTCTTCAATAATTAGTATTTTATTCATCCTTACCTCCGATTTGTGCTCCTTTGTACAATATACACCATATGGAGGATAATTTCCAGTTGACTTTTCTTTTGGGTATATATTTATTCCCTAAATATTTATACAGGCATTTGCAGGCGATACTCTACGATGCTTCAGCTCCCATCCCTTCTATTGGAGGCTTTATTTCCCCGGGCTGCTGATAGGCCCAGCCTTTTGGACTATAGATTCCTTTTTGTTTTTTCCTTAGGTACTTATCAAATCCGGCTGTTATAAATGGGCATAAAAATAATGTAATGATTGATGCAGTTGCGCATTGTGCGGTTGCCATCTCAGTATATTGCGCCATTGATGGATCGGCTTCTGCTACTGCGGCAGGTGTCATAGCGGAATTTAGTGCAGTAGTTCCAATTGCTGCTCCCATTGCATTTCTCTCTTTCTTTGGAAGCAAAATGTTAAATACAAAGAAGAATACAACACCAAGAGCTGCAGAAATCAAACCAAGTACAATTCCGGATGCACCTGCCGTAATAATTGTCTTTACATCAGTTCTGGAACCAATAGAAATTGTCATAAAGAAAGTAATGATCGGTTGAGCCGAAGCACATGCTTTCCGAAAACCTCCGTCAAAATTACCCCATATAAATCCGATTAAAATAGGTATCAGAGTAGCAACCAAAGACTTCATCGGAACAGATGCAAGCCCTGTTGCCCCAAGTGCTACTAACGTGAAAAATGGTCCATCATTTAAAGATAGTATTGATATTGCCCCGGCATCTGTTCCATTTCCAAACTGGGATGATAAGGAAATATACAGAGAACTATTTGAATTGGTAATTGCTGCAATCAGCACAAATGGTGTAAGTCCAAGAAATCCGGCAGGCCCGAAAATCTTACCAACAGTAAGGCCTACAATTACGCCCAGTGCAAATTTAATTCCGGTCAATGCAGCACCTTTATACAGCGGCATGCCTACCTGTTTGATATTAATGGCTGATCCACAGATTATCAGGAACAATCCCATCATCGCAGAATTTCCATCATAAAACAGCGCCGTTACATATCCTCCTATTTGAAAGGCATCTGGAGCAAACGTTGCTATTACTACTGCAATCAGCAGAGGGATAATGATCAGCCCACCCGGCAGTTTTTTCAATTTATTCAATATATCCAGATCTTTATGTTTCTGTAATACCTTAGCTTCCATATTGCATCCTCTCTTTTCACTAAATATATGAACCTTCATCTACTGAGAGTTCATTTCCAACTCTGTTTTCATCTCATAAACTGCCTGTATTAAGTAAAAAACCTGGGTCACTGTATTTTTTAGGTTCGTTTTTGCACGCTTGTATTCCATGGCATCCTTTACTGTCATAGGAAGTTGAATAATTGGAAAGTATGCATCAATGCCATTCTTGTTGCATTCTACTGCTTCATCAGAAGCTCCCCCTGAAAATGCCAGAACCTTTGCCCCATATTTCTTAGCCAGTTGCGCAACTCCAATTGGCGCTTTCCCCATTGCAGTCTGAAAATCCAGTTTTCCTTCACCTGTAATTACGATATCAGCTTTTTTTACTGCTTCTTCCAGATGGATGGCATCTAAGATCAGGGAAATTCCCGGAACAAGCTCACCCTTTAAAAATGACAAAAATGCAAAACCAAGACCACCTGCCGCACCTGCACCTTCGGCATCTCCTGAATGATACCCAAACATTTGGCTCGTAATATCTGCAAGTCTTACAAGTCCTCCATCCATTTGCTGTACTATATCAGGAGACGCTCCTTTTTGGGGACCAAATACCGCTGACGCTCCCATGTCACCGCATAATGGATTTTTCACATCACATGCAACCTGAAATCGGCACTCTTTCAAAATTGGATGCATGCTGCTGCAGTCAAATGATGCTGCCTTCAGCATATCTCTGCCAAAACGTCCGATCTGCTCTTTATTTTCATCATAGAAAATAGCTCCAAGAGCTTCCAGCATTCCAATTCCTCCATCATTGGTAGCACTCCCGCCGATTCCGATAATGAACTGCCTGCATCCTCGTTCCATTGCATCAATGATCATTTCCCCTACACCGTATGTAGTTGTATTCATCGGATCTCTCATTGCATCCGGGACTAAAGTGATTCCGGCTGCTTGTGCAATTTCCATGATTGCTGTTTTGGTTTTAGAAACCACTCCATAACAAGCCTCTACCTGATTACCCAAAGGCCCCTGAACTGTCACTTTTACAATTTCCCCGTCCAGTCCGGCAGTCAGCGCTTCCACTGTTCCTTCTCCTCCATCTGCCAGTGGAAACACTTGTACTTCAGCTTTCATTACTTCCTGAATTGCATCCTTCATAATATTACCGGACTCCATGGATGATAAACTACCCTTTAAAGAGTCCATCGCTATTACTATTTTCATATATTTTGCCATTCCTTTCGCTTCTCTAAAACACAAACAAATGACTCCACAGCATCTAAACGATCAGGCATTTACTACATTTATCGGATTTCCCTTTTTAAAAGCGCTCAGATTCTCAACAGCTATATCCATCAATCTTTGTCTGCTTTCCTTAGGCGCCCAAGCTATATGAGGTGTAATCAGACAGTTCTTCTCTTTTAGCAGCGGATTATCCTCCCGGATTGGTTCCGTTGAAACCACGTCAACTCCGGCTGCAAATACTTTACCTGTTCTTAACGCCTCTGCAAGATCATCTTCTACAACCAACGGCCCTCTGGAAGTATTCAATATAATTACTCCATCCTTCATTTTGGATATATTATTTCTGTTAATAATCCCCTCTGTAGAAGGAAACAGCGGACAATGTAGAGAGATCACATCAGACTGTGACAGAAGCTCATCAAATGAAACATACTCTCCAATTTCTCTGCCGGAATCATTGGGAAACTGATCATAAGCCAGCACTTTCATTCCAAATGCTTTAAATAATTGCCCCGCTGCCTGGCCTATTCGACCAAATCCAATAATGCCTGCCGTTTTACCAGCCAGTTCAATAAGGGGGAAATCCCAGAAACACCAATCCTGATTATTTGACCAGCGTCCGTCCTTTACCTCATTGGAATGATGACCCACATGATGGCAGATTTCCAGCAACAGCGCGGCTGCAAACTGAGCCACAGCACTGGTCCCATAGGTAGGAATATTGCTGACCACAACATTATGCATCCTGGCTGCCGCCACATCTACTACATTATATCCGGTTGCCAGCACACCCACAAACTTTAATTTTGTACATGACTCAAATACCTCTTTCGGTAGGGGAGTCTTATTCGTATATACTGCTTCTGCATCACTGATTCTTTGAATTACTTCACTTACATTAGACAATGATGTTCTGTCATATACTGTCAGCTCCCCTAATTTCTCAAGTTCCGCCCAGCTTAAATCTCCCGGGTTTTCTGTATAACCATCTAAAACCACAATTTTCATATAGTATTTGCTCCTTTATTTTAAATTTGAAGAAATCCTGTATAATTCTTTTATTTGCGGATAAAGCCCTATATATACCTGATATCTTTTTTCATAAATCTCCTGATGAGATTTACTGGATCTCACCTCTTTATATACTGTTTTATGTACTTTGCCGGATGCTTTTTGCAAATTTTCAAAAACCCCCGTTCCTGTTCCGGCGAGAAGGGCCGCACCAACCGGAGCCATATCATGCATATTTAGAATATGAATGTCACTACCCGTAATATCTGCCTTAATCTGTGCCCATAATTCACTTTTTGCACCTCCGCCAATGGAATAAAATGTTTGTATTTTCTTTCCGGTTACCCGTTCTGCTATTTCACATAGCTGGCGAAGTCCGTAGCCACAACCTTCCATTATAGCTCTGTTCATCTCACGCCGTTTGGTGTGCAATGATATACCAAAAAATACCCCTCTTGCATAAGGATCCCAAATAGGACTTCTTTCCCCCATCATATATGGTAGAAAAACAACGCCATCACATCCTGGATTGGCCTGTCCGGCTTCTTCATTCATAAGCTGAAATGCGTTTTGCTCAAGTCCTTTTGCTTTTTCCACCAGATCCTGACAGAAATTATCACGAAACCATTGATATGAAGCCCCTGTATGAGACAAAGCTCCCTGATATATCCAGGTATTCGGTATAACATGGCACCGATTAATAAAACTGCGGTCAAATTTAGGTCTATCTACACAAATAGTGAGTACATTCGTCGTCCCTACAGATTCACAGACATCTCCTGCTTTTGTCACGCCTGCCGCCAGGGTTGCACAGGCAGTATCTCCTCCTCCGATTACAACCGGTGTTCCTTTCGGAATCCCCATAGCAAGCATATCCGGGTGGATAAGAACGCCAACAATATCTGTTGATTGCATCAGCGGCGGAAGTTTTCTTATGTCAATTCCAATCTTACTGCATAATTCCTTTGACCATTGTCCCTGATATCCCTTAGCAGTCTCAAAGAGCGCCGTGTAGGAAGCATTGGAATAATCAATTGCAAAATTTCCGGTCATTTGCTGTGCTAACAGCGTGTTTACATGCCCAAAATACTTTGTTTTCGCATATACTTCCGGCATATTCCTTTTAATCCAAAGCATAGAAGTCCCTGAAATTGCTCCAGCCATTACATTATTGGCTGTAATTTCAAATAATATTTCTTCTCCCACCGCCTCTTTAATCAGTTCGGCTTCTTGCGTGCTTCGGCGGTCAGAATATATGATTGGTTCCACAAGAACTTCTCCTTCTTCCCCCATTGCTGCAAGTCCGGGACAAAGACTTGAGATGCCAATTCCCGCTATTCTTGCGGGATTAATCTTTTTCCCCTGAAACAAAAGCCTCAGACATTTCATATATGCCTGCCACATACTTTTTGTATCGATCTGTACATAATCCTGATTTGGCGTTATCAATTCATAGGTGCTGCTGCTGATTCCCAATAAATTAGCTTCCTGATCGATAATTGCCACCTTAATGCTGGTCGTACCAACATCAACACCTACTAAGTATTCCCTCTCCATACACCATACCCATTTTCTATTTTATTTAAAACGCTTCATAGTTCTTATCGTGCTCTAACTGTGCTAAAAGCTCTTTTGCTTCTTTTACACTATAGCCCTCATGTATAATATATCTCAATGCGATTACTAATGCAGTAATATCTTCATAATCCCACACAAATCTTCCCATTGTAACCCCACCGACTCCGCAATCCATTGCTTCTCTTGTCATGTTCAGGTAGTCATCCAGTGTTTTGCATGCATCTCCGCCTTGTATTACCACTCTCGCCGGACAAAGTTCGACAACCTTGGCCATGGTATCCGGATTGCCTGTATATGTAGTTTTGATAATATCAATTCCTAACTCAGCAGCACTTCTCACACAATATGCAATGTTTTCCCAGGACGCATACTGATCCTTAGGCACGGACTCGCCCTTTGGATAAACATGACCGATCAGCGGCATTCCTTTTCTCATACATTCTTCTGATATCTTACCAATTTCTTCAAATTGTACATCCTGATAATCACCAAATGTCATGGCTCCTATAGAAACTGCATCAGCCCCCATACGTATTGCTTCATCGACAGATCCGAAGATAACATCTTTTGTGGGATGCACAGGCGCATAGCTGGAACATTTTAGTAATATAGATGCTTTACCTGCATGTTTCCACATACAATGTTCTGCTATTCCTTTTGTCATAGTAATCGCATCCGGTCTTCCTTTTATTACAGCATCAATGGTTGCCTGGATCGGTTGTAACCCTTTCATTGGTGCAATTCCTCTGGAAATTGCATGGTCCACTGTTATCGCCATCATCTTCCCACTCTTGTTATTTACCAGTCTGCTCATTCTCACTTCTTTACCTAACATTGCCATAATTAATATCTCCTTTATAATTTATATTTTCTTTGAATTTTGTTTTTCTGTATTTTCTTTATATATATTTTCTTTATTCATATTTTCTTTATTTGCATTTTCTTTTTCTGTATTTTCTTTTTCTGCACTTTCTTTATCTGCATTTTTTTATTTACATTTTTACTGATATTATTCAGCACAGTATAGAAAATACTTTACGGTTCAATCAGAACTTTTAATCCCTCTCCGCCCTTACAAATTTCATATGCCTTCTGGAATTCTTCTATTTTAAATGTATGTGTTACTATTTCTTCCAGATTTACTTTCTGATTAATAACCATATCTGCTGCTTCCAGATAATCCTCACGCTTGTAAGCGGTGCTTCCATTCACATTTATTTCGTTATAATGAATCGTATTTACTTCGATCATTGCTTCTCCGGTTCCTGCAAATCCGGCAAATAAATTGACGGTACCGCCTTTTCTGCAAAGCTTCAATGTGGAGTTGACAATTGCCGGTACTCCGATAGCCATAATAATCACATCTACACCAAGCCCCTTTGTCCGCTCCATAATGATCTGTTCAAGATTTTCTTTTGTGGGATCTACCACACAGTCGGCTCCCAATTTCTCTGCCTTCTCTCTTCTGGATCTTATTGGTTCACTTACGATTACATCTTTTGCACCAACAATTTTCGAAAGCTGTAAATGCATTAATCCAATTGGCCCGGCACCTACCACTAATACTGTATCATTAAATCCAGTACCTGCATTTTTAAGTCCCCGTATACAGCAGGAAAGAGGTTCAATCAGAGCACCTTCCGCAAATGATACTTGTTCAGGGAGTTTGATTACATTACCGCTTTGAATACAAATTTCAGGAATCAAAACATATTCCTCGAATCCTCCATTAAATTCATACCCTATGGCTTTTCTATTCATACATGCATTTTCGCGCCCAGTCAGACAACTGTGACAGGAGTGACAAGGAATTACATTTGCAATAGCAACTTTTTCGCCAACCTTATATCCTTTTACATTTTGACCAACCTCACAAATGATCCCGCACATTTCATGTCCGATCACAGATGGATAGCGGACACCTTTTCTCTTAGTCCCCTCCAGAATACGGATATCCGTACCACAGATGGCAGCCTTTTTCATTTCCAGCAATATATCATTATCGCCGATAGAGGGTCTTTCTAATTCACCCGGTGCAAATTCATTTGGTCCTGAAAGAATTACTGCTCTCATTATTAACACTCCTTTGCTGTTTCCTGTAATTTATTATTTGAAAATTATTTACAATATACTTATATCACATCTGTAAATAATTTTCAATACTTATTTTCTATTTTTTGAAATTTATTTTCATTTTTAGCATAATCTATGTATAAATCGCATATCTTTTTCTATAAACAAGCTGATCATCGCACGTTTTAATTAGTTTACATTTGCAAAGCAGAAAATTATTTTCATAACCGGCATTAAAAAAATCGAAACAGCAATCACTATCTGACTTATTTACAGTCAAATACATTCTTTGCTATTTCGATTTTATTTTTCTTTCATAAAAAACACTAAAATTTATTTTCCGAAGTTGCCCCGCGGGTCCTCTGGATTGCGTTATAGGATTTTTCATAATTCTTAAATGCCACAATTGTCACAAGCGAATCTATAATTGCCAGTTGTGCGATTCTGGTACTTACCGATTCGGATTGGAACATTGTTTCCTCGGATGCCGTATGAATTACCAGATCTGCAACTTTTGATATGGGTGTTTTCCCACGATTCACAATTGCAGCAGTAGCTGTCCCATTCTCTTTTGCATTCTTCAAACACTTTAAAACGCTATAATTACTTCCCGAATGTGAAATTCCTATTGCCAGATCATCTTTCCCGGTCAACGAAGATGCCATCAATTGCAGATCCCTATCTGCATGAACGAAAACCTGTATTCCAACCTTCATCAGCTTATGCTGCGCATCCTGTGCCACAAGAAGACTTCCTCCGCTGCCAAAAAGCACCACTCTTTCTGCCGAAGCAATCATATCTGCTATTTCCTCAATTACCTCCATGTCTAAGCAGGCCAGCGTCCGGTTCAAAACTAATATCTCGGAATTAAAAATCTTTTTGCATATAGCTTCAGGGCTGTCTTTTTCTTCCAAAACCGGATTCAGGTGCTTCTCCCTGGGCAGGGCATCCTTTGCGGCATTAATTTTAAAATCCTGATATCCTTTATATCCCAGACTCCTGCAAAAACGTACGATGGACGCATCACTAACCTTTGCATTTTCTCCAAGCTCTGTAATATTGCTGTTCAATACCTGGTCATAATGCTCAAGCACATAATCAGCTATTTTCTTTTCTGTATTTGTCATAGAATTTAATTTACTGAAAATAATTTCCTTACAACTGCTTTCAATCATATTTCTCATCTCCTTTATCCCTTGAAAATTTTCCACTCTTTTACCTTATCATATATGAAAATAATTTTCAAGAATAGAGATTAATATTTCAGTAATAATACCAACATTGCCAAAGAGAATAAGCAGCTTCCTTATCAGTTTTGATCCACCCAGTCCCAGAGACTTCCCTGCTCGAACTTCTGATATAGGCCAACATGCTCCAGCCTTTCATTTTCATACAGTCCACCTTTGTTTATCTGTACATTTCCAACCTTCAGCAATTCCCTGTCACTGTACATCCGCTTACGGATGCTCAGCTGGTAGATCAGGCTAAACCTGTTTGTTATGGAACTTTGGCTTAAGTCTGAGAGGCAGATTAACTGGATGTTGAAGGTCTTCGCAATATCAATCACAGCCTTTAATAAATGCTCAGAAGAAGTCCTTGCAAATGGATTATCCATAATCATTACCTTAGATTCCTGCATATTATTTGTTCTGGCATCCCTTCTGGTGACTTCTCGAATATAGGATATCAGGGTAGACACCATCGTAAAGAATACGACGAATTTTTCGCCTCCGGAATTTTGAGCCATGGCGTCTTCCCACTTTTTCATGCCATTATTTTTATCGTTTAGATCAATTTTATATACATAAACCGGAATTTTATTGGTGCCAATCAGTTGATTCAGCAGTTCCCTGCTGGACATAAGTGCAGCCAGCTTTTCTTTCCACTTCTTCTCCTGGCTGCTCTCCCCAGCCTTACATAATTCCACCATGGTCAAAAGACTGCGATCAATATAACTCTCCATACGGCCCCGCACATCACTTCCAAGTTCATCCGGCACATCCATACGCAGCATCTGTACCGGACGGCTCTTCCCGGTGAGCCTGATTTTGGAACTCTGTGCAATCAGCTTTACATCATCATAGATCAGCAAAGCATGGCTAATACACTGGTCTATAATCTGATTCCTGGTCCGCACTATGTTCTCAAGCTGGCTGTCATAAAATGCTGACAGTTTCATCAGATTTTCTCGTTTTTTCATGAACTCTTCCATATAAAAATAAACAATATCGAAACGAATTTGTTCATCATCCAGATTAAGTGTACTTAAAGATTCCAGTATATCGGTGACACACTGATTTTTACCCAGATAGTTCCTTCTGATTTCCCGATACAGATTCTGACATGCTTTTCTGGACTGGTTTTCCGTTGTCCTGGCATTGCGGTAACTTTCCTTGAGCTTCGTGAACTGAGCCTCCATATCCTCTTCCAGCGCAAAATCCCCAATTGGTACATAAGCTACAGGAATAATATCCTGAATTCTGCCTCCCAGGCTTTTGCAGATATCCCCGAGCCGGCTGGCTGCTTTTTCTTTTTCATGGAGCTGATCCCGTTCTGATTTCAAGTTTTTAAGCCTGCGGTCATAATCCTGCCGGATTCGGCTCTTCTCCAAAGGCTCTGTAAGACCCAGATTATGCAGAGCCGTAGCAGCATAATCCAGCATTGTTTCCATCTTACCAAATGTAATCCTAAGGTTACCCAAGTTACGATCTGCCTTTATTTTTTCAATCTCTAATTTCGATACTTCTGATTTAAGACGCTGCAGTTCCTGTCCGTCATGGTGAAGTGTCTCATAATCCTTTCGATCTACTTCGATTTCGGAAAGTGCATCCTCTATCGTAGAAAGCTGCTGTAATTTTCCACTCAGCATTTCTTCCAGGCTTGACAGAGCCTCTTTCTGGTTTTTCAGAAGCTCTTCATATTCCTGCTCCATTTGTTCAAACGGATCATCCAGCAGGTTAGCCTCCCCGGCATCATCATATTTCCGGTAACTTTCCCGGGTTCGGTCAAACAGCGTATTCCGTTCATAAAGAATACTCTTGAACCGTTCTGCCTCAGCCCGGCAGCTTTCCAGCTCCTGCCCGGCTTTTCCCCTCTTTTCTTTTAATAACACACTTTCCGCAGACGCATCCCCTAAGTTACGGTAGTGTATCTGATATTGTTCATCATCTGCCAGGAATTTTTCCAGAAGTTCTTTCCTGACATTTATTTCATTAAGGATTTTTTCACACTCCCTGTTATGGAATTCCAGTGAGGTCCATTCTGCTTCCAGGATTTTCAGTCTTTCTTCCAGCTCCCGCTCTTGCACAGAAAGCTTCTCTATTTCCTGTTCATCCGCTGAAATCTCCTTACTTAACTGCTCCATATATGACTTACCATAATGGAAGTTAATCAAGTCATTCCATGCCTTTCGCACATTTTCCAGTTCCTTTGAAATGTGCACGGTCTGCTCCTTAAGCCTCTCTTCCTGAATCTCCAAATCCTTAAGATAATTTTCTCTCTGTATATCTACGAAGATTTCGTCTTCGTAACTGCTGATAAAAGATGCCTGCGATCCTGGTTGTACCATCTGATATTGATGCTCCATCACCGTATCCAGCTGCTCATAAGAAAATACCGGTACCACCTGTCTTAGCAGGCATTGTTTGAGGGGAATCTGCCCTATCTTAGAAAAATCCTGCTTTTTCACCACTAGGGCAAATGGCAGCATTGGGTTTTTCTTTAGCTGAATCGCTCTCTTATCCTCTGTCAGATTATTCAGATATGCCTCTCCGGTCTGATAGGTAATATCCTGATTTTCTATTGCCTGAATCAATGTCCGGGGTAGATATACGCATTTATTGCGGATACCCTTGATCATATCCATTATCTGATCCCGTTCTGTCTGCCTTAAATATCTGTTTTGCTCTAAGTCAGCCGTATGCTTCTGGAAGAACTCATTTAATGCTTCTTTCTCATAGAGCAATTCCCGGTCAACCCCATATTTATCCAGTAACTCGCAGCAATGTGCATATTCTGCTGCAAAACGGTTTTGCTCTTCTTTTAAATTAACCAAATGGCCGCTCAGGGATATTTTTTTCTGCACAGCTTCAATGATCATAGGGCCTGTGCACCTATGCTGCTCTTTCACCCCAGCTAATCTATCCTGCCCGTCCTTTCGTTCTTTCTCCTTTGCTCTTTCCTCACTTTCCTGCTCTTTTTTCAGATTATGTACCGAGGTTTTATCCAGCTCTTTTAAAACATTTCGAAGCAATACCTTACCCAGCTTTTCAAAAATCTGCTCTTCTTCCTTCTCAAACCGCGTTACAAATCCACGCAGCTCTCCAATCCTTACATCACATTGACTGATCCTTTTATCGTATTCCCGTGTATCAGCAGACAGTTGCTCCTGACGTTGTCCATTGACAGTAATTCGTTCTTTATATTGGGCAATTTCTTCCAGAAGTTCCCCCTGCTTCTTTTCTAAAAAATATTTCAACGAATACCGCAGATCATCAAGCCGTATTCTGGTATCTGCATCCCCTTGCTCTGCAGCAATTTTCTGCCTTAGAGCCGATACTGCCCCTTGTATCACCTTCCACTCCCCATAGAGTTTTGCTCCACGCTGACAATGATACCGGAAGCGTACCTCGCTGCATTGATCCGAGATTTCCCTGGCATTTGCTTCTTCTTTGGCAACCTGTTCTTTCGCCTCCTGCAGTTTATCACTGGCAAGATAGTATTCTTCGGATGCCTTTTCTTTATAAATCCCTGATCTTTCTTCCTCTAATTCATACTGGGATTCATGAATCTGTTCCAGTTCCGCCTGCAGCACAGTGCTTTTTCTTTTCAGGCTCTGGTGCATCTGATTTAGCAGAACCTCCGTTTGATTTAAATAATCTCTCGGAATCTCTAAGCCAGTAAATTCAAGGCTCTCAGATTCCTTTTTT
>OATB01000704.1_pt1 | contig 18553 bp, 13 predicted proteins | sample 1494941 | NCBI WGS metagenome assembly OATB01 (sample SAMEA2579931, study PRJEB22360) | human gut metagenome | reverse complement strand
GCGAGAAGTTTTTTCAGTACTCTTTCATCACAGATACTGTCCGGCATCTTCAGATGCAGACCGCCTGTAATGGAGGCACCGCAGGTTTCTAAAAGCCTTGCCAGTATACCGGAGCCGTCTCCGCTGAAAATTCTCATTGTTGCTATGACGAAAATTTTTTTACCCTGCCATAAAGCCCGGTTATAAATGATAAAATCATGAACTATCTTTGGAATATTGCTGTATTGTACCGGATAACCAAATACAATTTCTACTTCATTGGGGATCAATTCTGGTAAACGGCTGTCTTCAATCGAATAAGCGATTGCTAAAGGATCATATTCATTCAGAAACTTTTCTACGCAATGTCTGGTGTTACCGGTTCCGCTAAAATAAATACCAATCATAAAATATACCATCCTGCTGCACACCTTTGAGATGTGTTTCTTAATTTATTAGTGCAATGCTGTACGTTGTAGTACTAGTACTTGTTGTTTGAAGTATAAAGGAGAACGATTCTTTCGTCAATAGTCGTCAATGGTATTGGTGAATTGCATCAGGTGGTATTGGTCGAAGTTCAGGTGATAGAGAACCCGTCTGCACAGATGTTCTATATTGCAAATACAGAACGATTGATTTATAGTAAATTTATACTATAATACTGAAAAATCAGTACGGCCGCATATATCCGGATACATTGTTTCCGGGGGATAATCAGATACGGAACGGATAATAAGTAAAAGTGTGAAAGAAAGCGGTATTGCAGGCAGGACTGCAATATGCAATGGGTAAAAATATGAAAATACTGGTAGTGGAGGACGATTTCATTGTTCGAAAAGGCATTATGCTTTCCCTGGATTGGGAAAAGGAAGGATTTGAGATTTGCGGAGAGGCTGCCAATGGTATTGCCGGGTTTGAGTTAGCAGAAGCATTACAGCCGGATATTATTTTGACGGATATTCGGATGCCCAGGGAAGATGGGCTGTCGTTATCCAGGAGAATCCGAACGGCATATCCATGGATGAAAATTGTAATTCTCAGTGGATATGATGATTTTTCTTATGCGAAACAGGCGTTGCAGATTGGGGTTTTTGAATATCTACTGAAACCTATTGATGCAGATGAACTGCTGGAAACAGTTATTAAATTAAAGAAAGAAATAGAAAATGAAAAGGAACGTCAGGAAAGGGAAACTTTTCAACAGAGTTTTGTAGAAGAAAATTATGACTACGTACGAAGCAGGCTGCTGAATGCCCTGATCAATGAGAAAATGACGGATCAGGATAGAAAAGATGATGTAATGGGGCAGCTTCGGAAGCTGGGACTGGAGTTTGAGGGGGCTTACTATCGGGTTATTTTGATCTCCGTAGATGATTTTTTCCTTTTGACGCAGCATTCTGTGGAGGAAAGGCGTTGTCTGGAAGAGTCCATAGAAGAGTTCATAAAAAAGATATTGGATTTGTCACCCCAGGAGACGGTATTCCGGGACAATGGCACACATTTTGTGGTGATTCTGATGGAACAGGAGGCGGAAGAAAAAGCTGACAGAGAAGCTTTGAACAGACTTTACCAGCAAATAAAGGGAGAGCTGGGTTTCTATATTACGGTGTCAATGGGAGAGCAGAAAAGTAAAATTGAAGAGATAAGGCAATCGTATAGGGAAGCATTACAGGCGCTGAGACGCAGGCCCTATATGCCGGGAGAATATATGATTCAATTCCATGAAGGTATGGGAAATGAACGGAAGACTTACTTAAATATCCAAAAGAAAGAAAATGAACTGGTACAGGCGATGCTTCAGTATGACGGAGACAGAATGCTGGAGATCGTCCGGAACATTTTTGAAGAAGCTTACCAAAAGCAAACGGAGTTTGAAAAAGTAAAAACAGCCTGTGTGCGCATCTGGATGATTGTGGCGTCTAATTTAGAAGAAATGTCTATTAATCCCTCAGATGTAACGGGTGAAAACAGAGATTGTTTAAGGGAAATGGATGGAATCGGGAGTTTTTCAGCATTAAAACGATATATTTTGAATTTGTGCCGGGATACTGTCCGGGTTTTGAACTCTACGGAAGGTGCGAAATATAATGTCATCATCCAGAAAACCATGCAATATATAGCAAAACATTATATGGAGGAAATTCGTATCAGCCAGATCGTAGCAGAACTTTATATCACCCCAAATCATTTCAGCCAGGTATTCAAATCCCAGACCGGTATGAATTTCAGTGATTATCTAAACCAGTTTCGGATAGACAGGGCAAAGGAGCTTCTGAAGAATCTGAATTTGAAAATTTATCAGGTTTCCGAAAAAGTGGGCTATCAGAATTACAAATATTTTAATCTGGTGTTTAAGAAGTATACCGGATATTCTCCGAAAGAATATAGAAATCACATTGACTTGCGAGAGGAAGGAAAATAACTTGAAAAAGATTAGAACCACGTTTGTAAGCCTGAATATTAAGGTGTTTTTGCTTGCGATTGTCATGTCCATCATTCCAATGGCGATTATAGGAACACTTTTATATCAAAAGGCTCTGGACATTGTGAGGGAGAAGCAGGAGGCTGCATCCTTTTACATTCTCAATAATATTTCTGAAAATATTACATATATGACGGATTATGCCCACAGTCTGTCTCTTTTTATTATCCAGAACCAGGATGTGCGGACGACACTGCTGGCTGATTCCATGACGGAACAGGAAAGGGTGCGCCATCAGAATCAGGTGGCAAAAAACCTGATGTTTTATACAGGGCAGAATCATTTTGTAAAATCCATTTTTATACAGGGTAAAAACGGGCTGATCTTAAGTGCCGGAGGAATCAATTCCTATGAGCTGGGAGAAGAACAGGAGAAGCAGCTGGAGGCGATGAAAGGGAAAATCTTCTGGACAGGAACCGGGGAAAGGGATCAAAATGGCAATGTAGAATACCTGACACTTATGAGGAGTATTCAGGATACGGAGAATCTGAAAAAAACCCTGGGGACGCAGTGGATAAATATACCTGTGTCAAAAACAGAGAAGCAGTTCCAGGATTATATAGATACTTATCCCGGATACATTGCATTAGTTGATTCCCAGGGAAAAGTTTTATTAAATGCAGGGGAAAAGGAGATGGTGGAATCTGACATAAAGGACGTACGAAGCGCAAAAACGAAGCCCTTTATTAACAGCGGGAAGAATACGTTAGTTTATGGAATTGATATATCAGATACTGGCTGGACGCTTATGAGTGGAATAGATATTTCCAAATTGCTGGCTGAAAACCACAAGATACGCAGTCTTTTGCTGTTGGGAATTGCAGTCAGTACACTGTTATGTTTCTGGATAACGTTTCTATTTGCCAGAAGTATTTTAAGGCCGCTGAGGCTGTTGACGAATAAGATTGTAGAAGTAAAAGAAGATAATTATAACGTTCAGCTGGAGTTTGAGAGCAATGACGAGATAGGCATTTTAAGCAGGCAGTTCAATGCAATGACAAAGCGGATGAATGAACTGGTGAATGAAGTGCTGACAGGGAAAGTGCTTCAGACGGAGGCTGAGTTAAACGCATTACAGGCACAGGTAGACCCTCATTTTCTATATAATAATCTGGATACGGCATATTGGATGAGCAGGCTTGAGAAAGCGGAGAAGACAGGGAAAGTGGTACTGGCTATTGCAGATCTTTATCGCCTGACCCTGAATTTTGGACATAGGCTGATCTCAGTAGAAACAGAAGTGCGCTATATGGAGAATTATATTGTCATTCAGGAACTGCGTGTAACAGACCAGATTCAGTTTCATATAGATATCCGGGATGGAGTAAAAAAATGGGCAACAATGAGGTTTGTGATACAGCCGCTGGTGGAAAATGCTATACAGCATGGCGTGCTCCCCACTGGAAGAGAGGGCAATATCTATATCCGTATATACCAGCAGGATGACAGGCTTTACTTTGAAGTAGAGGATGACGGTGAAACAGCGGATTTAGATGAAATGAAGAAGATGCTTGGAGATATAAAGAGTGAAGAAAAGAAAGGCATGGCTATCCGCAGCATTGCACAGCGGATTAAACTGCAGTTTGGGGAGAACTATGGGCTTTTCTTTGAAAAAGCTCCCAGCGGAGGGACAATAGCCAGAGTAATTCAGCCGCTGGTGGAGTATGAGGAGTAACAAGAGAGCGTTTGAATAATTGGGATTCAGTTAGCGGAATCGTAAATGATTTCAATTTGTGTATACCGTCAGCCGGTTGGCTGGCGGTATTTTAATGCACACCCGGCATTGGTGCAATTTTATTGAGAATTATACTTTTATGTATTGTGATCACCGTATATGGGCAGTAAGCTTATCGGGTTTCCTGTTTCTTTTTATGTACGGAATAGATAAGTAAAAATAAATACATACCTAAAAACATATGAATCAATGTTGATGAGCCTGTACTTCCATTGAATGTAATGATAAGGGTGTATAAATTAATTTCCTGTAACAGAGACACTATAAAAGCAATCAGGAATCCTACAACTAAATGGCTTGATTTAGAAATATACTGGAATAACAAAAAAGCCAGCAATAATCCCATTATAATGCCACTAATGCTGTTCGTCAAAAATCTTGGATAGGGATTATAGGTCATTTGGGCTATTCGATCCAGTTTATCCAAAATAAAAATGGGAATTAGCCCAGAAAATATGATTGGAAATAAAACAGTTATGATATTAAGGAATATATATTTTTTCTTCATAAACTCGGCCTCCTGTCTATTGCTCATAAGAAATATTTTTAGAATCTAGTGAAACACTTTTTTTTTCCTGTTTATAGTAAATTTTATCACTCTGAAATTTACCTGTCAATCTTAAAGAGTATGTTAAGATACTTTTCTGATACGCTGGGTCAGATAAAAGCCTGGTTAATCTGATCATATATTTTTGCTTAATTGAAAAAGTGATTGTATAATATAGACAAAGGAATAGTAAAATGGATATTTTATGTGCTTTATACGTGCAAAAGAATAGAATATTGGATGTTTTCATAGTTTTTATGGTTTTTTCGATGGTTGTTCATTGGGTATACTAAGGATGTAACAAACAAACAGAAAAGGATAAGGAGAGGTATTATGGAGAGAAGAAAAAGGGTGTTATCAGTGGTATTGGCTGCAGCGGTGATTGGCGGAACAGCAGCAGGATGCGGCGGTCAGGGAAACGACGCAGCGAAGGATACGGGAAGTAGTCAGGGAGTCCAGGATACCAAAGGGGAATCGGGAAGCTCTTCATCCGGAGAAAAGGTATCACTTACAATTATGCATATGGGGACAGAAGAGGGCATTAAAAATGGCGATATAGAATCCATTATGATGCATCAGGTTGTGGAGAATTTTAAGGCGAAGTACCCGGATGTGGATTTAAAAGAGGAGAGTGTTGGCCAGGAAGCCGGATATGAGACCAAAATCAAAACGCTGGCTGCGGCAAATGAAATTCCCGATTTAGCCATGCTGCTGCCATCTATGATGAGTTCTTTCTATGAAAATGGACAGATTCTGGATTTGGCACCGATTTTAAAAGAAGATCAGGAATGGGCAGATACCTTTGCAGATGGTATGTTTGGGGATTACACTTTTGGTGAACAGATTCTGGGTGTACCAAGGTGCAGTATTGCCAATCATATAATTTATTACAATACGGAAATTTTTAAAGAATGCGGGATGGAAAGCTTCCCCGCGGACGAAGTGGAATTTAAGGATGCGGTTCAGAAGCTAAAGGAAAAAGGATATATTCCGCTTGCCACCGGAAATAAAGGAAAATATGCAATTGCTTCCCAGGTAATGCCTGGTATTCTGATGAAGTTCAATAACAGTGACTGGTATGATAAAGTAAAAAATTATGATGGTGCTTCCTTCGAAGATCCTGATTCGGTGGCAGCCATTAAATACATGGAAGAACTGATGCAGATGGGCATGTTCAATGAAAATGTAAACAGCCTGGATCCGAATCAGGCGAGACAGTTGTACTACGATAAGAAAGCGGCAATGTACATAGAAGGATCCTGGTCCGTATCCAATTTAATCAGTGAAGCACCACAGGAAATTCTGGATGCAACTGATATGACTGTCTTCCCAACGGTAAAAGGAAAAGAAGACCTGGAGAATCAGATTGTCGGCGGACAGGGATGGGGAATCAGCATCCGATCCGATGTTACGGATGAACAGAAGGCAGCAGCAATTAATTTCCTAAAAGAAATGTCTGCCCCGGAAATCCAGACGCTTCTAATTGAAGGCGGTTCGCTGGCTACAGCAAAAAATATTGAATATGATGAAAGTAAATTAAATCCGTTTTTCGCAGAATTTCTGGAAATGTATAATTCACATGACAAGATTGTGGGATGCCCGGAAGTTCAGTTATCCACCGCATATATGGATGCCAGCTATGTAGGTTACCAGGAAATGTCCATCGGAGCAATTACGGCGGAGGAACTGGCTGGGAAATTACAGGAAGCTCATGAAAGTGCGAAAAAATAGTTGGAGGTGGCAATGTGAAAAATCGAAAATATAGGAATCCGTTGATGCCCTCAGGCATAAAATTAGCGGCTTACTTAAGCATTCCGGTCGGCGTCTATATTTTTATCATCATAATTCCTACTCTGTTCGCATTTGGTTATAGTTTTTTTGAATGGTCCGGAGGTCCATCTAAGAAATTCATTGGTTTTGAAAATTATATTGCCCTTTTTAAAGATGATACGTTCTGGCTCTCTTTTAAGAATACTATTCTGTTTACATTTCTTATGGTGATTGGCCAGGTAGGAATTGCATTTGTATTTACCCTGTTCTTTACCATGAAATGGGTTAAATTTGTGGAATTACACCGCAGGGTTATGTATTTCCCAAGCATTATTGCAGCTGTAGTAATAGGACTTATGTGGCAGCTTATTTACAACAATGACTTTGGTATTTTGAATTACATATTAAGGGCTGCCGGGTTGGAACAGTGGATTAAACCCTGGCTGGATGATCCCAAGATCGCCATGTTTTCTGTGGCAGTACCGGTAATCTGGCAGTTTGTCGGATACTATCTGGTACTGCTCATGGGAGCAGTTGCTACGATACCAAAGGATATTATGGAAGTGGCTGAAATAGACGGAGCAACCGGATTTAAAAAAAGCATATATATTACCATTCCATTGATCTGGGATACGCTGAAGATCTGTTTGATGATTTGTTTTGCAGGATCATTCAAGGCATTTGACCACATTATGGTTATGACAGGAGGAGGACCCGGCAGGGCAACCAGCGTATTGTCACTGTATAATTATAATACTTCTTTTGTGCAAATGAAAATGGGATACGCAAGTGCTATGGCAGTGGTGATTCTGGTTGTTTCCATGGGCTTGACAATAGGCATTCAGCGGCTGATGGAGGGGAAGTCATATGATCATTAAAAATATTCCCGTAAAAGTACTAAAACTGATCGTTAATATCATATTTATGCTGTTTTCACTTTCCTGTATATTTCCCATATTGTGGATGGTAAATTCAGCATTAAAGACCAGTAATGAATTTATGCAGGACAGTATCAGCCTGACAAAGAGCCTGTATGTACAGAATTTTATCGATGCCGTACAATCCAGCGGTTTCCTGAATTGTTTTATGAATTCCGCGATATTGGGGGTAATCAATGTAGTATTGACGGTGGTATGTGCGCTGGTAACCGGATATTTTATATCCAGATATAATTTTCGTTTTAAAAAAGCAATATATCTGCTGTTTGTATCAGGTATGGTGATCCCTATGCTGTCACTTCTGATCCCGGTGTTTTTACAGTTCAAAACCCTGGGAATGCTGGACAAGCCATGGACACTGACCCTTCCATATCTGGCATTTTCCATGCCATTTGCAGTTATGCTGACGGAAAATTATATTAAGTCCATTCCGGTAGAACTGGATGAAGCAGCTTATATGGAGGGATGCAGCACATTTCATCTTCTAAGCCGTATCGTTTTTCCAATGTGCTCGCCTACAGTTGCCATTCTGATTATTACTTCTTTTATGAATGCATGGAATGAATTTCCGTTTGCGCTGGTTTTATTGAATAATGAAAAATTAAGAACGATATCAATTGGAATTCGTATGTTTAACTCAGAACATAATATTAATTACCCGCTTTATATGGCTGCACTGCTGGTTTCTATTCTGCCCATATTGGTGATATATCTGATTTTTTCAAAGCAGATTATGAAAGGTATGACGGTAGGTGCGGTGAAAGGCTAGATCAGGGTAATACGTAAAAAATATGAAATACACAGGAGGATTTTATGTGGTTTGAAGGTAATTACAGAAGGATTTTTTTAGATATGCACATTGATGACTGGAATGAGGAATTTCTGTCCAATGTGGATCCGAAAGGGTTAGTAGAGCTGCTGAAAAATGCAGGTGCACAACAGATAGTAGTAAAATGCAGACCCCACACGGGGCTTGCGCATTATCCCACTAAAATAGGGCGTATGCACAAAGGATTGAAGGGCAGGGATTATGTGGGAGAGATGATTGCATTATGCCATAGCGAAAATATTGCCGTAAAAGCATATTTTTCACAAATTTTTGACAATTGGGCATATGAAAATCATCCAGAATGGCGTATGATAAATGGATACGGAAAAACATCCAGAGAAGAAGCAGATCCGGCAAGTGATTTTATGAGCAGAAAAGGCAGATATGGTATTGTATGCCCGAATAATGAGGAGTACAGAGCGTATGTGAAAGACTGTCTGACTGAGATGACGGAAATGTATGATTTTGAAACAATTTTTCTGGACATGCCGTTTTTCCCGGAAGTATGTTACTGCCCAAGCTGCCGCAGGAAATATTTTGAGCGGACGGGAAGGGAGATGCCAAGAGTGGTCGATTGGGGTGATCCGGCATTCCGGGAATGGCAGAGTATCCGTGAAGAGTGGATGGGTGATTTTGCAGCATTTTCAACGAATGTAATTAAATCAATCAAGCCACAGGTAACCATCGAACATAATCTGTCCATGATGGCTGATCCATGGGAGTATGCCCACACCGATCTGGTGGCAGAGGCATGTGATTATGTAGGAGGTGACCTATACGGAGGATTTTTGCAGCAGACTTATATGTGTAAATATTACCGAAATCTGAGCAAAGCGCTTCCATTTGTATTTATATCTTCCAGGTGCGATCCGGGACTTAGTTACCATACCACCACAAAGACGGAAGAAGAGTTTATGCTGCACACCATGATAGCGCTGGCGCATAACGGGGCATTTTCCATCTGTGATGGCGCCAATCCGGACGGAACCTTGTGTGAGGAGGTCTATACCGGACCGGTTAAGAATGTGTTTGATGAAAGCCGCCACTATGAAAAATATGTAAGCGGCGATATGCTTACGAATATCAGCATATGGTTTCCAAGCAGATCAAAGTGCAGCTGGAGCGATAATGGCAAGCCGGTAACAGGGGAAAAATGCAATAAGGGTTTTATGGATACCCATATTAATATGGGGAGAATCATGCGGGAAGAAAATCTTCCCTTTGACGTTATTCCCAGTAAAAAGTTAAAAGGGCTGGATAGTGATGCACTGGTAATCTGTGATGCGGCAGTCATCCATGATGAGGAAATGGAGGATATTGAAGACTATGTGCGCCAGGGAGGTAACATCTATCTCAGCGGGCATGTGGGACATGAGCGTTTACTGGAATTACTGGAAGCAGAATATAAGGGATTGACAGAGCACACCGTTACATATATGAGTTCCACAGAAGGAGGTAAGGTTTATTTTGGCGATTTTGCAAAAAAATCTCCAATGAATGTGCAGAGTAAAATGGAAATTCTGGATTTTATGGGAGAATATGAGACATTGGCGACTTTGACACTGCCCTATACCATGACCGGTAAATGTGAATTTTCTGCTATCCACTCCAACCCTCCGGGAATCTATACCGACAGGCCGGTTGCTGTCAGAAAAAAAGTTGGAAAGGGGCAAATCCTTTGGTTTGCTGCGCCAATTGAAAATTCCAGGCCATATATGAGCCGCCGTGCTGTTGGCAAGATATTAAAAAGCTTATGCAAAGACCTGGAGTTTGAGTCCAACGCACCATCCTTTGTAGAAATACTGGGCTGGAAAAAAGATCATAAGCGTTATTATGCAGCAATTAATGAACAGGAAACTTCTCCGGTGGCTCCAATGTTCCATATTGAAATTAAGATACCGGGAGAGATCAGCAAAGCAACAATTGCAGAGAAGAATACAGAGCTTAAAATCACAAAAGCAGATGGGATGACTACCATATATCTGCCGGAGCTGAAACTGTTTTCTGTAATTGAAATTGAAGAGTAGGATTTAAGAAGTAAGTAAAGAAAGCCATTGTGCATCAGTTTGACTGATCAGGTAATGGGTTTCTTTACTTTATGTGGTGTGTGATCACATCTTGCAAAAAATTTTTAAGACGCGCTTGCAAAAACTTATAAATTCAGGAGGAAATATATGGAATTCAGAGAAGAGCGTTTAGGGAAATTAATTGAAGATCTGGGGGAAATGAGGTATTGCAATACGGTTCTGCTGGAGAATTTTGATGTGGATAAGAAATGGGAAGATGGTGTTCATTCTATCCTTAAGCATAGAATTGTTTTGCCGGATTGTTTTGATGGTAAATATGTGGAATTTTGTCTTTCTACCGGAAGGGAAGGGGAATGGGATGCCATAAATCCCCAGTTTCAGCTATTTATCAATCAAAAAAGGATCCAGGGGATGGATATAAACCACAGAACGGCAGTCTTAACTGAGAATGGGAATAAAGAGGAAATATTTGATCTGGAATTAAGAAGCTTTACGAAATACCAAAACCGCCCCATTTTACTTCGGGGAGAAATACGGGAGGTAAATAAAGAAACTGAGGAACTGTATTATGATCTGCGGGTAGCATTTCAGGTAGCTTGCCTTCTGGAAAAAGAAGAAGAAAATTATCGGAAATTAATTGATGCCCTGGAATCTGTATGCGGGCATCTGGATCTTAGAAAACCCCACTCTTCTGATTTTAACAGAGGCATAAAAGCAGCCAAAGACTGTATTATGAAGGAGCTGTATCACAACTGTAATGGGGGAGTAAGCCCTGTGGTTCATTGTGTCGGACATACCCATATTGACATTGCGTGGCTCTGGACGCTGGATGTAACCCGTGATAAAGCAGTTAGAAGCTTCTCTACCGTACTGGATCTGATGGACCGGTATCCGGAATATGTGTTTATGTCCAGCCAGCCTCAGCTGTACCAGTATGTAAAGGAAGACGCTCCTGACGTATATGCTAAGATCTGTAAAAGAGTGGAAGAGGGACGATGGGAAGTAGAGGGCGGCATGTTTGTAGAGGCAGACTGCAATATACCCAACGGTGAATCCCTTGTCCGCCAGTGTCTCTACGGCATACGTTTCTTTGAGAAGGAATTTGGAAAGAAGAATCATATACTCTGGCTGCCGGATGTATTCGGCTATTCCGCTTCGTTGCCCCAGATTATGAGAAAGTGCGGTCTGGATTATTTTATGACCACGAAAATAAGCTGGAATGAGACAAATCAGATTCCCTACGATACATTTTACTGGGAGGGAATTGATGGTACCAAAGTGCTGACTCATTTTATCTGCGCCCGGGATTATGCGTCTCCTACCCGTAACGTGAAGACAAATAATGAGCATTACTCTGCATTTACAACAAACTATAACGGATATGTTACACCCGGTCAGATAAAAGGTGCATGGCAGAGATACCAGCAGAAGGATCTGAACAGCCAGATACTGCTCTCTTATGGATACGGAGACGGGGGAGGCGGCCCTACCCAGGAGATGCTGGAGACCCAGAGAAGGCTTTCTCTTGGAATTCCGGGATGCCCGAGAACCAGGCAGTCTACCGCAATAGAGTTCTTTGAAGAACTGGAACAGGATGTAAAGGAAAAGAAGAGAATACCCCAGTGGTACGGAGAGCTGTATCTGGAATATCACAGAGGCGTCTATACTTCTATGGGCAGAAATAAAAGATCTAACCGCAAATCAGAATTTCTGCTGGGAAGAAGTGAGCTGTGGTCCGTGATGGCTAATACACTCCTTTCCATTCCAAATGACAGAGAAACACTGCGGGAATGCTGGGAGATTTTAATGCGAAACCAATTCCATGATATACTCCCCGGCTCATCTGTTGCGGAGGTATATGAGGATTCCAGACGGGAATACGGGATTCTTGGTGATAAACTTCTTGCCCTGGAAGAAAAACTGCTTCAGCAAATTACAGATCAGATTACAGGAGATCCTGGAATAATTGCGGTATTTAACCCGAATAGCTTCCCCAATACGGACATTCTGGAGGTACCGGAAAAGGTAAGCTGTGATGCATCCAGCCTGCAGTCAGACGGTACCGTGTCTGTTATCCAGAAAAACAGTGATGGTTCCCGAATATTCCTGGCGCCGGAAGTCCCGGCAAAAGGATATTGTGTCTTATCACAGACTGAGACATCACATAACAAACTTGCCGCTATAGCTGAGAAAGAGAAAATAGGTATTGATTTTACCCTGGAAAATGGTGAGGTGGAAACAGAGTGGTATCACCTGCGGTTTAATGAAAAGGGGCAGTTTATTTCTATTTATGATAAAGAAGAAGAACGGGAATTACTTAAGGAGGGACAAGCGGCAAATGTTCTTATGGCTTATGAGGATAAGCCACATGATTTCGACGGTTGGAATATTTATTCCTACTATCAGGAGAGAAGCTGGGAAGTAGATCATCTGATTCGTATGGAAGTCACAGAAAAAGGGCCATTGCGCTATGCCATTGAGTTGGAATGGAAGTATCAGGATTCGCTTATTGAACAGACTATCTGCCTGTATTCCCATACGAAGAGGATTGATATGAAGACCAGAGTAGACTGGAAGGAGAGCCAGACCCTGCTGAAAGCACTGTTCCCGGTGGAAATACACAGCAAAGAAGGAACATTTGAGATTCAGTATGGAAATATAAAAAGGGATCTGGTCAAAAATACATCCTGGGATCAGGCCAGATTCGAGGTCTGCTATCAGAAATGGATGGATATCTCGGAAGACGGATATGGCATCGGTTTCCTGAATGATTGTAAATACGGAGTCCATGTACAGGATGGTACAGTAGGATTTACGCTTATAAAATCCGGCATATATCCCAATCCTCAGGCAGACCAGGAAGAGCACTTTTTCACCTACGCCCTGTATCCCCATTTAGAAGGCTGGCGGACAGCAAATGTGCCACAACAGGCTTATCAGCTGAACCAGCCCATGATTGCCAGGATGAAGAGTAAACCAGGCGGGAATCTGGCGAAATCGTACAGCACCGTGTCCGTATCGGCTGAGAATGTCATAATAGAGGCAGTGAAACCGGCAGAGGACAGTGAAGATCTGGTAGTCCGTATGTATGAATGCTACAACCGCAGGACAAAAGTAACGGTAGAATTTCCACAGGAAATGAGTGAAATTTACAGATGCAGTATGCTTGAAGAAGAAGAGAAGCTGGAAGCAGTAAATGCAAAAAGCATCGGGATAGAGATTGCACCTTATGAGATTTTGACGTTTAAGGCTAGAAAATAAAATTTAAGAATTATGGCTCCCCTTTCTGTTAAATGCCTTTTCCCATTTCTTCGGCCTGTTCCAAAACACCGGAGATTTCCAGACCCCCTGCCGCATCTATGCCGCCGGTCTGGATAATCCCGCAATTTTTCCAGCCAAGGAATTCCGTCGATGTTTCGTAGGTCTGTAGAATAGGTTGATATTCCTTTTTGTCTGCATCTCCTCCGCAAACAAAAAGATAGCTTTCTTTGATGGCAAGAGGGCGTAAACCACCTGCCCCACCGTAGGCATAGAGTTTGTCAATAGCGCCCTTTACCTGTGCAGGAAAACCCAGCCAATAGAGGGGCGTTGCAATAAGAAGCACATCGCACTTTTCCATTAGCGCGGCCAGTTCATTGAAGTCATCGTTTTGAACACAGGCTTGCCCCTTGCTCCAACAGGCATCACAGGCGTTGCAACCTGCAATTCTCTTTTTTGCAGCTTCAAACCAAAACACTTCATGACCCCTTATCCCAGCTCCCTTTGCAAACGCCTGCGCCATCTTTGTGGTGTTGCTGTTCTTTCGAGGGCTTGAGGTTAAAATCAATACTTTTTTACTCATATGATACTCCTCCATTCTTTCTGCAAAGTGACTTGACTTTGCTTTGTATCTTAATTATACTGTGTTTGTAAAAACAATCAAGTACGCAAAAATATTATACTAGGTATAAAAAAACTGACTATGGAGGATAACATATGGAGCAGATGATGAGCTATGAAGAGTTTTTGAAAGAAGTGAAAGTTGGTATTGTGACACCATCCGGCAACTGCCCTGTGACGCCGGGACTTAGTCTTTTTCAAGGGAAATGGACAGACCAGGTGCTTTATGTGCTTTGCATATGTGACACCATACGCTTCGGAGAGCTTAAACGCCAACTGCCGGGTATCACAAATACTATGCTGACATCAACCTTAAAGGAACTGGAAGCAAAAGGTATCGTTCATCGAGAACAGTTCAACGAGATACCGCCCCGTGTAGAATACTCATTAACTGAAAAGGGAATTGATCTCTACCCAATCTTCTATGCCATGATGAACTGGGGCTTCAAGTATGAGAAGGACTTTTATGGAGATCAGACGGAGGGCGATGATTGATGGAAGAAACCACACTTTTTAGACGTAAACGTGTTATTATTGAGCGCCTGCTTCCTTATGGGTTTGTGATGTCAGACGGTGAGTATCGTTACTCAAAGGAAATTTTAGATGGGCAGTTCCGGCTTTTTGTGAGCATTTTGGCAGATGGCCGTGTGAATACGCAGATATTTGATACTTCATCCAACGAAGAATATGTACTGCATCGTGTTTCCGGCGCAGTTGGCTCTTTCACCGGTTCAGTGCGTGCGGCGTATGAAAGCGCCATGTTGGATATTGCTGAAAAATGCTTTGAGGTTAATATTTTTAAAAGCAAACAGGCACGTTCTGTCATTCTCTATGTTCGGGAAGCCTATGGGGACGAGTTGGAATATCTGTGGGAAAAGTTCCCAGACAATGCGGTATGGCGGTGCAAAGACAATGGGAAATGGTACGGCGCATTACTGACCGTATCAAAACGAAAGCTCGGCATTCAGTCTGATGAGATTGTTGAAATCATTGATTTACGTGCAACGCCAGAAAGCCTTGACAAATTGGTGGACAACGAGAAGTATTATCCGGGCTGGCACATGAACAAGAAAAACTGGTACACCATGATTCTTGATGGTTCTGTGCAACTGGATGAACTTAACTTTAAGATAGATGAAAGCTACCGATTGGCATTGAAGTGAAAAGAGAAGTTCGTTGATGAAAATAGCCCGCTGAAAAAGCGGGCATAGAAAACAGGCGGATTGGCTTGCCCCGTCGGCGGGGATGTTCATGATAACGAGAATGTCCGTAAGGCGGTTGATAGTTTGACTTGCTGGATTAGGTTTTCACCGCATGATTCCCTCTTATATAACCAGTCGGCGTAACCCCATAATATTTTTTAAATACAGTATTAAAATGTTTTACCGATACAAATCCCGTCTGTTCCGCAATAGAATAAATCCGGATATCCGGATTTTGGCGCAGTAATCTGCCCGCCTGTTCCATTCGAATTCTTAAGATAAATTTTGAATAAGGTTCACTTAGTTTTTTATGGAACAGATCACTTAAATAACTGTTGCTTACACCACAGTGCTCCGCGACATCAGATAAAGAAATATTTTCCTGATAATGGGAAAGGATAAATTCCTTTGCAGCGTTTACGATCTGCATGGATTCAGGCAGCAGTGGTTTTGGATCTAATGCGATGAGGGTGCTGACTGCATTGGTAAGTATATGGGTAGCAGCGGTTTCATCGGGTAAGCCGGCAGGAAGATAAATGTTCACCTGCCTGGTTAGCTCAGCGTATGCCTTACGGATATACGAAGGATTGATATTGGATCTTTCGCAGATATATTGAATCAAATAGGAACCGTGGCGCAGTACGGAGGAAAAACTTCTTTTATCCAGAAAAATATTGCAGAAGTTTTTCACATCAATATACAGCTTGTCCGTAGACTGTACCAGATAATCGGTGAAAATGTTGTCACTGAGCTTGTGTATGGACTCCATAAAGTCAGCGTGCTTCTCTGCAATGTCAGCGATAATCGGAAAGCTCTTGGTGATCAGTGTAACGGGGAGCATATCATGGATACTTTGCATGGACAGGGGCAGATCCATTATATCGGACACTATTTTCCCGCATATGGCAGTTAGTTTTGGCAATTCCTGCTCCAAAGCCGTTTGGCGTACCTGTTGGCAAAGCCCGGTCACGTTATGGGAAAGCTGTGATATGCTCTTTTCACTGATCAGGACAAATGTGGAGCCGTTGGCATTGTATAGAGTAAGATATCCGTATCCGTCACATATATCCTGAATAATTTGATTGAGCTTTAAATGATCAGTTGTTACATCAAAAGCATTATTGTTTTTCAGCATTAAATCCAGTTCATCTATGGTACATTCCAGGATACATCCAAATGCGGACATCAATGTCAGGTCAGAATCCTCCAGCTTTCGGAAAAGTTCATAGGTCAGTTTCGTATTTTCTTCCATGATGGATAATAAAAGCTGTTTTTTGTTTTCGCCATCGGAAGACAGATTTTCCTGGAGTAGAAATTGTGAGCGGCTCTGTTCCTTCAGCCGTTCAGCCACAGACTCCAAAAGGTCTGTCAGAGTCTGGTCTACCAGAGGTTTTAATAAATAATCGGTTACCTGATATTTGATGGCTTTTCTGGCATATTCGAAATCATTAAAGCCGGAGATTATGATGACCGCTATATCCGGGAAGTTTTCATGGAGATATTTTGCCAGGCTGAGCCCATCCACTTCCGGCATCTGTATATCTGTTATAACTAAATCGTAGTGCTGCTTTTTCAGCAGTTCCATAGCTTCCAGCCCATCTTTTGCAATTCCGCTGACCTGAAATTTATCTGTAAACCCGGGAATGCTGTTTGCCAGATATTTTCGCATAAGCGATTCATCATCGACTACTAATACATGGTACATTGTGTTTGTCCTCCTTTATTCCGCTGATACGAATGTGCTGTGTGCAATTCATTATTATTTATGCAATGCAGCAGTAGTACTCCATCAGGCACTATATATCTAATTAGTTTGAATAGCCAATGGATTCCCGGTGTCATTTTGCTGTCCAATAGTGTCCGGCAGATACAGGGTAACGGTGGTGCCCTGTCCATATGCAGAGGCCAGTTTCAAATCTGCCTCTTCTCCAAATTTCAGGAAAAGCCTTTTGCAAATATTAATTAATCCGATGTTTCCCAGAAGTTTTGTGGTGTCTTCCTGTTGGGTATCAACACTAAAACAGGTCTTGATGTCTTGAATATTCCTTTTAACATTTTCCAGTGTTTCCGGTTCCATACCCAATCCATTATCTGAGATCAGGATCTCATAACCATGGGCGGTTATGTTAGAAGAGATGAGAATGTGGGTAGCCCCTCTCTTTGCTTCACAACCGTATTTTACCGCATTTTCGATCACAGGCTGTATGGAAAGAGATGGTATCTGACAGGAATATAATTCTTTGTCAATCTCAATGCTGTAGGTTAGCTTGTCCTCATAGCGAAGCTGCATGATAGACAGGTATGACTGGCAGATCTGTATCTCATTTTCTATGGAAATTTCTTTATCAATATTCATTATTCCACCCAGATAATAGGAAAAAGATTCAATTGCATGTACGGCTTTGGCATTCTCCCGGCATTTTATCAGAAGGCTGATGGTATTTAAGGTGTTGTACATAAAATGGGGTTTTATCTGGCTGCACAGGGCATTATACTGTGACTCTTTATACAGATATTGTGCCTCATAAACTTCTTTTACCAGTTGTGTATTTCTGTTCAGAAACTGTTGCAGATTCTGAACCATTTTATTAAAAGAGGATGCGAGATAACCGATTTCATCCTGGTTCTTTACGGTTACCTGAATATCCAGATTGCCATTTTCCACCTCTTTCATAAGACCAATGATTTCAAATAGCGGGGTTAGGAATCTTTTGGTAAACAGGGAAAAAAATACAATGGTCAGCAGAATACAGGTAAAGGCCAGGAGGATGGTTTTCTCCAGATTATCTTTTGTGGGCTGCATTAGTTCCTGGTAGGAGTTTAAAGCAATTATTTTCAAACCGGAAGAAAATATGGAATAGCTGTTCACCAGAAATTTATTCCCATGTGCATCTTCCAGAAAACGGTCACTCTGACGTGCGTCTGTGTTTATATGTTCTACAAGTGACGTTTCCGTAAGGTCAGAAGTCTGATAAATGATCTGATTATCATCGTTCAGGATAAAAAGAGCGCCATCGTTTTTTAATTCCACCCGGTCACATATTTTTTTGATACCGGTATAGTCTGCATCTACCTTCATGACGCCCAGGATTTTTTCATTATCCTGTTTGCTGCGAATTTGTCTGACGATGGAGAAGACAGGAGTCTTCTTATTGCCAAATGCCT
>OATB01000694.1_pt1 | contig 18847 bp, 19 predicted proteins | sample 1494941 | NCBI WGS metagenome assembly OATB01 (sample SAMEA2579931, study PRJEB22360) | human gut metagenome | reverse complement strand
CACAAAGTTGGTGTTCTCTTATTTTTCTTATATCCTACAAAAATTTTACGCTAGCCAGGGACATTTTTACATTTATTTACCAGTTACGGCCTTTGAGGCATTGTAAATTCCGACAGTGCACGATTCAGAAAATCATTAAACGGCTTCATTTTATGGAAAATATCCACGGACAAATCTAAAAATCCGTCCACATCTGCAAACTGTGCATCGCTGATGGCATATTCCAAATCCCACGATTTATGTTTCAGGAATTCAGCAAGGGGATGTTCCTTGTCATAACCCCTTGGAACATTTTTAAGCTTTTCTCCAAGTACCATGAAATTCTCCTGGAAATCCGGACAGTTGATAATATCCATAAATGCATCTCCGTGACCCGTCAGGTAGTCCCGTACCATACTTGTGGCATCCGTAAATTGTGTAGCAAAGACGCCTCCGCCAAGTAAAGATTCTCCTGGCTTAATGCATATAAAATAGCCGGCCGGTATGGGAAGACGCCCCGCAGATGAAATATGTGCCCGAAAAGAAGGGTTATAAGGGGATTTATCCTTACTGAAACGGGTATCCCGGTTTAATCGAAATACCAGGTCTTTTGCACTTAACCATGCAACAGAATCATCATATGCCGAAATCCTCACGATTAATTCCCCGATTAAACTCTCAAATTCACCTTTTGCTTCCTGATACAATTTCTTATTTTCCTGCATCCACTCTAATGAATTATTCTCCTGCAGCAGTGTTAAAAACTCTAAAATTACCTGATTGTTCATTTTTTTCCTCCTTGATCATTGCATAAAATATGCTTTTTTATACGTTACACTTAATTAGACAACTCTGCCTGCAGGTTGTGACATCTTTTTTGAAATCTTTTTTATCTTTTTATTTTTCCATTTTATTAGCTTTTTGAAATCTTTTCAGATTATTAAATTGTTTCCATTTTTTATTTTCAACTCTGTATTCTGTTTAATTTTCTATTTACAATACCCGCTGCACCGTTGTATGCTTATAGGGTAGACCGGAAACGGGATATACAAAGATGCAGAAATCAGATACTTTAAGGACAAGGACAGATAATAAGATTATGGATAACCTGGAAATGAAACAAATGCGCTTTCTAAATGCCTGTGAAAAAATTAGATATGGCAGTAAAAATTCAAACGGCATCGGAACACTGTCAGAAAAGACGCTCCATGCCGTGTTAAAAGAATATTATGAACCCCGGATAGAACACCAGGAAGTACGGGTGGAGTCTTATGTAGCGGACATTATGTCCGAACGGGAGATTATTGAAATACAGACCCAGAATTTTAACAAGCTAAGGAGTAAGCTTAAGGTGTTCACCAAGGTCTGTGACGTGCGTATTGTTTACCCAATCGCCAGCACCAAATGGCTTCTGTGGGTAGATAAAACAACAGGAGAGATATCCCCACCCAGAAAAAGTCCCAGACGTGGCAGTTATTATGATATATTCCACGAGCTGTACCGGATTAAAGAACTCCTTAAAAATCCCAGAATCAAGTTAAGCATTGCCATGGTGGAGATCGAAGAATACCGCTATCTGGACGGATGGAGCAGGGATAAGAAAAAAGGATCTTCCCGCTGCGAACGCATCCCCATTGCTTTAACGGATGAAATCTTTATTGACAGCCACAAAGATTATTACAAACTGATTCCCCCGGGACTGAAACCTGATTTTACATCCAAAGATTTTAAATCGGCGTCTAAGCTCTCTCTTTCCAAAGCACAACTGGCATTAAACGTTTTGTATTACTTAGAAGTTGTTAATCGAACAGGAAAAGCCGGGAAATTGTACACCTACTCTACGGAGCGTTGATTGCAAAATTTTAGTTAATGGCTTATGCTGGCTACAGGAGGTGAATAAAATGGATTGTAACAAAGTAGGACTGCTGATATCAGAACTTAGAAAAGACAAAAATATGACGCAAAAAGAGATTGCAGATGCGATGAATATCAGTGACAAGACCATCTCCAAATGGGAGAGAGGGCTTGGATGTCCCGATGTATCACTGCTTAGTGAATTGTCCCATATATTAGGGGTCAATATTGAAAAAATATTACAGGGCGATTTAGACCCAAACCATACAGACGGAGGAAATATGAAAAGAGTGAAGTTTTATCTGTGCCCGACTTGTGGAAATGTTCTCACAAGTACGGCTAAAGCAGAACTGTCCTGCTGCGGCAGGAAATTAGAACCACTGGTAGAAAAAGCAGCCGATGAGCACCACATCATTACGGCAGCAGACATAGAAGATGAATCTTATATCACCGTAGACCATCCTATGACAAGGGAGCACTACCTTACCTTTGCCGCCTATGTCACCTGTGACAGACTGCAATTAATCAAATTATATCCCGAACAAAATGCCGAACTTCGCATTCCCAAAATAAGGAGTGGTAAATTCTACATCTGCTGCAGCAAGCATGGCCTATATGCTCTGTAGCCCGGCTGACGCATATAAGATGCAATCAACGAAATGCTGTTGATTGCATCTTTTTACAAAAACTCAATCTCTATTTTTTCTGAAGGCTGTCCCCGCATTTCACCATAGATGATATCACAGTAATCTATATTCCCCTTATGATCCAGATTATCAGTAAGCTGTAATAATAGTTCCTGGCTTTCCTTTCTGAATTCCTCCTTTACCGAAGGCTCAGCCTGCAAAATTGCTTTTTTATGTATCACACGGCCTTTTACAATATAGAACAGTTTTCTTCCGCCATCTGTTTCCAGATTCAGCAGGACATGGCACTTCATCCAATGATCATAAGAATCAATTCCTTTTTTCAGATATTTCAAATACTGGATAAGATCCCGGTAGAATACTGCCGTTTCATACTTTTCTGCCTGCGCAGCCTTGCCCATTTTCTTTTCTGCCTCTCTTAAAAACTGATTCCTTATAGATTCCTTCATACAGAATCCCAATAATGCCTGCTGTGTATCCACCCAGTTCTCCCTGGTGAGCGGCTTTGGAAAGATATGATAGGTAAGGTGGTATGTTCTCTTTATTTTTTCAACCGGATATATATTTTTCATAAAATCAATAATCTCCAGTAAGGTGCTCCTGCTGCGAAATGGCCCAAAACAGTTATCTTCCCTGTGGCCTGCAACAGATAACAGTTTATCCGGATATTCCCTGCCAATCTTCAGGTAAACATAGCGGTCATCGTATTTCATCAATACATTAAAGTAAGGACGTATCTGTTTAATAAGTTCACATTCTAAAAGCATAGCTTCCAGGTGGGTGTCCGTAACTACATAATCAATATCTTTAATAAATGGTGCCATCCGATATACCTTATCCCATTTCGGAGACTCTACAAAATAAGATTTTACCCGTTTCTTCAGGCATTTACTCTTTCCGATATAGATTATTTCACCTTTTCCATCCAGCATTTTATAGACTCCCGGAGCATCCGGAAGATGTTCTAATTTCTCTTTCACCTGTTCTGTCATAGGCTCTTTATGCCTCCGCTTTATCCTTGGTTTATACCGCTTTTCATTATCATAATATAGATTTTACTCTGCGTCAAATTTTCAAGCAGAATCTTTCAAACAGAATCCACAGCATGAAATTACCATTCCGGATTCAGATGACAAATAATTACGATTTTATATCGTCATTTCCGGTCATCAATCCTCACTGTATACAAAAGGCTTTCCTGCTAAAATAAAGGCATCAAATACAGCAGGAGGTCTTTATATATGAGAAAAGCTTTTATATGTCCAACGAAATACGTACAGGGAGAAGATGAAATTCTAAACCTGGGTTACTTTGTAAAAACATTTGGGTCATCCGCATTACTGATTGCACATCCAGATGATGTAAGCCGGGTAAAGGAAAAATTACAAAAAACTGCACAGGCATATCAGATTACTTTTGTAGAAAGCGGATTTACAGGAGAATGTTCCAGGCAGGAAGCAGCACGCCTGCAGAAACTGGCAAAAGAAAAAGGCTGCCACTGTACCATTGGACTTGGCGGTGGAAAAGCTATTGACACCGCTAAATGTGTGGCTGAGGGTGACTCCCTGATCATCGTACCCACCATTGCAGCAACCGATGCCCCTACCAGCCATTCAGCAGTACTGTACACACCTGAAGGCGCTTTTGATGACTACGCATATTTTAAGCAAAGCCCAAGCGTCATTTTAATTGACACCACGGTTATTGCCAATGCACCAGCCCGATTTCTGGTATCCGGTATGGGAGATGCCCTTTCTACTTATTTTGAAGCAAGAGCAACCGCTGCCTCTTATTCCAATGTAAATGCCGGACTTCCCTGTGGCGTTCTTGAAGGATGCTGCGGTCCCGCCAGAGGAACAAATACTGCCCTGGCACTGGCTGCACTGTGCTACCAGACCCTGATGAAAGACGGCATAAAAGCCAAAACTGCCTGTGAATGTAACCAGGTCACACCCGCACTGGAAAATATTATTGAAACAAATATCCTTTTATCCGGACTCGGATTCGAAAGTGCAGGACTTGGAGGCGCTCATGCCATACATGACGGACTTACCATATTCGAAGGAACCCACAAATATTTCCACGGTGAAAAAGTGGCCTTCGGAACCCTGGCACAGTTAGTCCTGGAAAACGCTCCTTCAGAAGAAATAAAAGAAGTAATGGACTTTTGCCTTGAAGTCGGGCTTCCGGTCTGCCTTAAAGATATCGGGGTAGATCAGTTTACGATGGAGGAACTTATGGAAGCCGCAAAAAAAGCATGTATTCCCGAAGAATCCATCCATTCCATGCCTTTCCCGGTAACGCCGGAATCAGTAGCTGCTGCAATCCTGACAGCAGACCGTATCGGTAAAAACTACAAAGAGGAAAGCAGGTGCTGCAAATGAAGAAAATAATAAATAGTCCGCAAAACGTGGTTATGGAGATGTGTAATGGCATTGTTCTTGCCCATCCGGAACTGGAGCTGTTGCCAAAATACAAGATCATTAAGAAAAGAAATCAAAATAAGGAGAAGGTTACCCTGATCAGCGGCGGCGGCAGCGGGCATGAACCGGCACATGCCGGATTTGTAGGGACTGGGCTTCTGGATGCTGCCGTATGCGGCGACGTGTTTGCATCTCCCTCTCAGATTCAGGTATACCAGGCTATCCGTGAAACGGCAGGAGAGAAGGGTACCCTGCTGATTATTAAAAATTACAGCGGCGATATGATGAACTTTAAAAATGCAGCCTATCTGGCACAAGAAGATGGCTTAACAGTTGAATATATAAAGGTGGATGATGATATTGCGGTAAAAGACAGTCTGTATACCGTAGGCAGAAGAGGTGTTGCCGGTACCGTATTTGTACATAAAATTGCAGGTGCCGCAGCCGAAAGGGGCATGGATTTGGCACAGGTAAAACGTCTTGCTGAAAAGACCGTGAGCAATGTAAAAAGCATAGGCTTTGCATTTACCTCCTGTACGGTTCCCGCCAAAGGAACCCCAACCTTTGTCCTTGGCGATGATGAGATGGAATATGGCGTGGGCATCCATGGAGAACCCGGTATTAAGCGTGAAAAACTTATTACCGCCGATGCACTTGCGAAGAAGATGATCGATGCCCTCCTTAATGAACTTAACCCCGAGCCCGGACAGGAAATCGCCCTCCTGGTAAATGGTTTTGGTGCCACGCCTGCCCAGGAATTATATCTGCTGAATAACTCTGTTAATAAGGAACTTGCTAAGCATCCGGTGGTGGTTTCCCGTACCCTGGTCGGAAGTTATATGACCAGTATCGATATGGCGGGAGCATCCCTGTCCATTTTGAAACTGGATTCTGAGTTAAAAGACCTGCTGACCGCCCCCTGCAGTGCGCCGGTTTTCACCATTTCGGACTGGCAGCAAAGTGTCCCTTATACATCTGTGGATGACTCTTCACAGACCAGTCTGAAAGCCACTTACCAGATCCAGACAAATCCTGAATATGCTGTCATTCACAATAACTGCATCAGCTTGGAAAATATAATCTACATGGTGGATTGTATGTGCGAATCCGCAATCCGCAATGAAGTTCCTTTCTGTGAGCTGGATTCCCATGCAGGGGACGGAGATTTTGGTATGAGTATTGCCAAAGGATTCCGCAGACTGAAAGGGGAATGGAATGAGATCCTGACTCATCACGCAGATACCATCGGGAATTTTCTGGGCGCATGTTCACTGGTCATCATGGAACACTGCGGTGGCGCCTCCGGACCTATCTGGGGATCGGCTTTCCGTGCAGCAGGCAAATATGCGGACGACAAAACGCAGCTAAGTATATCTGAATTTGCACAAATGCTTCAGGCGTCTGTAAAAGGTATTCAGGCAACCGGAGAGCGGTCTTTTGGAAGAGGTGCTGAAATAGGCGACAAAACACTGATGGATGCCTTAATCCCCTGTGCAAATACCTGGAGCCTGTGCGCCAAAGCAGGAGAAGATATTCCCACCACCCTAATGAGGGCCGCCAAGGCTGCAGAAGACGGTGTCAAAGCCACCGAGAAAATCGTAGCCAGAATGGGGCGTGCCGGAACAGTGGGAGAGCGAAGCCTTGGATATCCGGATGCCGGAGCATACGGACTAAGTGTCATCTTCAAGGATATAGCAGAAGCACTGAAGGTGCCGGAAGACCGCCAGATAGATTGACAATAAGTAACTGCTGTAGTATACTCTTTACTCAACTGGAATTTGTACTGCAAATGAAGTTTCGAGCTGTTTTAATATTTATTTAGACACGCTCAAGGAGGACATTATGAAAATTGAAAATATAAAAATGAATGAAGCGAATATTGCAGTTGTTTCCAGTGAAGAAAAATTAATAGCAGATACCCAGTCTGCATTGGATTTCATTATGACAGTAAAGTATGAAACAAATGCAGACCGGATCGTAATAAATAAAGAAGCCGTTTCGGAGGAGTTTTTTATTCTCAGCACAGGGATAGCCGGCGAAATACTCCAAAAGTTCATAAATTACCATGTTAAAATTGCAATTTATGGAGATTACACAAAATATACCAGTAAACCTTTAAAAGATTTTATTTATGAAAGTAATTGTGGGAAGGATTTCTTTTTCACGGTTACAAAAGAGGAAGCGATTAACCGCTTAAAAGATAATCTACAGTAAAAGCAGTACAGATTCCAGTTATATAAAACCTGTGTAAGAACTCGCCCTTGCTATAAGCGGATGGATCTTACACAGGTTTTTTGTTTTTTCGATATAACACGCAGGAACCTGACTAAGCATTGTAAATATTCCCAATTTCCGTTCATCCTTTCTGTGAATATGTGACTATTGTTTTCTTGTAAAAATTATATTATTCTAGAAGAAAAGAATATTATTTCCATTGGAAATTATTTTATTGAAATCGGAAATTTATTATTATGGGAGGTGGATTTATGAAGCTGCAGTGGATGGGGGAATACCGGTCATTTGTAGAAAAATTGACTAAATATGCCAATGTCTATGCATCGATCTATAACAAAGAGGATTATTACGGAACAAGTATACCCGTTTCATTTTCCCAAATTCAGGTACTGGAATATTTACTGGAAAATGAGGAGTTGAATCAAAACATGTCAGAAATTGCCGCAAGGCTTGGCATCAGTCCCAGTGCCTTTACAAAACTGGTAAATAAATTGAACCAAAAAGAACTGCTGGAGAAGTTTTATATGGAAGGCAACCGAAAAAATATAATTATCCGGGTCACGGATCATGGTCGCCGTCTGTATCAGAACTACTCCAATTATATCTACGAAAAATCCTTTTCCAAGATGTTCCATGCCGGAGAAGGCCTTCCCAAAAAATACCTTCCTGTGGTTACCAGGATGCTGGAAGCCGGAATTCTGCTGGATCAGGAGAAAGAAGTAAAGTCCCCCCAAGTGTTAATTCCGGTTGAAAAAAAGCAGAAATAACAGACAGATAATTGGAAAGGAGGTTGGAAATATGAAGAAATTACTTGCCATTGACCAGATCTTCGATATGGAACAATGGACGAATCTGCAACGTTCCCTGGCAGAGGTTACGAACATGGCAATTATCACTGTAGATTATAAAGGAATTCCGGTAACAGAGCATAGCTGCTGTCACGAATTCTGCAAAAAGGTCCGTAATGACCCCACATTGGGTAAATTCTGCCAGAAATGTGACTCCAGGGGTGGTCTGGAAGCCGTTCGGTTAAATGAACCATATATATACCAGTGTCATTTTTCCATCGTAGATATTGCAATTCCCATTATAGTAAATGACAAGTACCTGGGCGCTGTGATGGCAGGGCAGGTAAGACTGCCCGTTCATAAAGATGACAGTTTTATGGAGAAAATATTCAGCCCTACAAACCCCAGGGCCATTGAGGAAGCAAAAGAGAATTTAAAGGAACTCTATAACGAAATACCGTTTTTGTCCTATGAACGGATGCAGATGATTGCGATGATGCTGTATTACCTTTGTAATTATATGGTCAAGGAAGCCATCCACAAAGAACAGATTATAGAAATGTATGAGACTGTAGTCAACAGGCATCAGGAAATTCTGGAGGAACCGCCTTCGTCTCATTATACCCTGGAGTCAGCAAGAAAGATGAAAGCCGCCATCTCCAATGTTATTCTGAATTCCAATATCGAAAATGCCGGCTGTGATATACCTGTTTCTACAAACAGCATTATCATAAAAGCCTTTGACTACATCTATCACCACAAGGGAGAATCGCCTTCCTTGAAAAATATGGCAGCATACTGCAATGTCAGTTCCAGCTATTTAAGCCGGCTTTTTACAAAAGAGGTAGGAGAGAGCTATTCTTCCTTTACGGCACGATTGAAAATAGAATGGGCAAAAGCTCTTCTGGAATCATCCGATGCCCCTATTTCCGAGATCAGCGATGAACTGGGGTACAGCGAAGCCGGATATTTTATAAAATCCTTCAAAAAATTTGTGGGCGTAACACCGGCTGTATATCGTACTTACTGCAAAAGCTAATGGCAGCAGCACTGCCAATTAAAGAATATAAGCAGACTGTTTGGACTCACTTCAAGCAGTCTGTTTTAATTTCAAATTATACCGGAATCTTACAGATATGATTTAATTGGTATGCTAATGGATTTTGATGGATATGATAATGGATTTGACAACGTTCTAATTGATATGCCAATGGATATGATCCCGCATAACGGTTACAATACATCTGTGCAGTTAATTAAACTACTTATCGAAAGGATGCACGTTATGATGAATATATGGGAATTACTAATTAGAAGCGTCCTGACAATTATCATACTCTCCGTTATGACAAAGATCAGCGGCGCGAAGCAGATTGCACAGATGACCTTTTATGATTATATTGCAGGAATCGTAGTTGGAACTCTTGCGGGAGAGCTCACCATTAATCATACGGTACCTATATTTTATGGTGTCCTGTCCATAATGATTTTTTTTCTTCATTCCATCTTACTTTCCTTTTATTCCAGAAAAAGTATTACGCTTAGAAGAATCTTAGTTGGAAAGCCTATCTTTCTGATAGCGAAAGGCCTTATACAGTACGATGGCCTTAAGCAGGCAAAGTTTGATATTAACTTACTGTTAAGCCAACTCCGTACCCAGGGCTACTTTGATATCAGCGAAGTACAATATGCCATTTTGGAACCGGAAGGCAGTATCTCCATCATGCCTAAAGATTTTGCAAGGCCTCCCAAATCCTCTGACTTTTCACTGCCGTATCAAGATGATTCACTCCCTGCAAATATAATCATCGATGGAAAAATCATGAAACACAATCTGGCACCATATGGAAAGGACCATGCATGGCTGATGGAAGAGCTGAACAGACAGGGTTATCCGGATCCAAAAAAAATTACACTGGCTACACTCAGCGATTCCGGAATACTAACAATTCTTCCCAAGCATAACAATAATAGTAAGCGTTCTTCATTAATGTAAAGGTTTTAATGCCGCCAACGTCTAATCTGTCTAAGCTTCTGCTTTACAAATGCCGCATTCCCAGAACGAAGCTTGACATTAGTCCTTAATCGTACTATAATAAAAAGTACGATTAAGGACTAATTATTGGAGGGGCTTATGAAGGAACTAAGTTTTCACAAAACCTTAGAGGAATACTATTCGATTTTTATAAAAATTAACAGCTTATACTCGGCGTTTGCCAAAGAAAAAGGCTTATCGTACCACGCGCTGTTTGTTTTGTATGCCATTTATCACAGTGAAGGCGGCTGTTCCCCCAAGGAGATATGCGACAAATGGCTAATTCCAAAGCAGACGGTTACCAGCGTTCTGCGGATATTTGATGAGCGGGGCTTCGTTTGCTATGCAGCTTCTCAGCAAGACAGAAGGACTAAGGTGGTGCTGCTGTCTGACGAAGGGCGCGCTTATGCACAGCCCATGCTGGATGCACTCTACAGGATTGAAGCTGCGGCATTTGAAACAATGGGCGCGGAACAGGTGCAACAGTTGGTGGTGTGCAGCAGATCTTTTCAGGAAAAAATGGAGGAGGAGCTAAAAAAACATGGCAACGAATAAAGCATTTTGGAGCAATGTGCTTCCGTCTATGGCGGCCTTTGCTTTTTCTGGATTATACACCATTGTGGACGGCTTTTTCATTGGGCAGAATATCGGAGATTACGGCATTGCCGCCGTGAATATCGCATACCCCATCACCGCGCTGATTCAGGCTGTCGGCACGGGAATCGGCATGGCAGGTGCGATTTGGATTGCAATCAGTGTCGGGGAGAATGACGAGCATAAGAAAAATAAATTTCTCGGAAACACGTTTGTGCTGCTGGCACTTTTTTCGCTCTGTACGACTGTGGCGCTGACGCTTCTTTACCGTCCGCTGCTGTCATTTTTCGGCGCGGAGAGCACGATTTTTCAGTATGCCGCCGACTATCTGCGCATCATTGTGTGGGGTACAGCCTTTCAACTTTGCAGCGTAGGTCTGCTGCCTATCATCCGCAATTTGGGCGGCGCTTTTGTCGCTATGCTTGCCATGATTGCAGGCTTTATCAGCAATATTCTGGGCGATTGGTATTTCACCTCCGTGCTGCAATGGGGGACTGCGGGAGCGGCACTGGCCACAGTATTGGGTCAGCTGATTGCCCTGCTACCCTGCATTGCCTTTCTCATTTACCGGCGCAAGCTGCTGCAGGGCGCAGACTTACGCCTATCGCGCGGCTGTGTCGGAAAAATATGCGCCACAGCGCTTGCTCCGTTCGGCTCCATCCTAAGCCCAATGCTTGTCATTGTGGTAATGAACAAGGCGGCATTGGCCTACGGCGGCGAAACCGAAGTGGCGTGCTATGCAGTTATCAGCTATGTAATTGCTATGGCAAATTTGCTAATGCAGGGCATTGGCGATGGTGTGCAGCCGTTGATTGGCAGAGCCTATGGCTCCGGCGAGGCGGCAACCCTGAAATCCCTGCAAAAAAAGGCTTTCGCACTGGCGATTTTCACGGTTGCTGTCTGTATACTTCTGTTTTTTGTAAGCACAGGCATCGTTCCCGTTATCTTTGGAGCATCCAATGCGGTGGCAAGCCTCTATAACAAAGTGTTGCCCTACTTTCTGGCAGGGATGCTTTTTGTGCCTGTCTTTAAAATTACAAGCTGCTATTTTTATGCAACCGGCAAGATGAAGCTGGCCTATATGCTCATTTACTTGGAGCCTACGCTAATTGCGTTGCTAGCTGGTGGCGCATTGCCTCTTTTGTTGGGCATACGCGGCGTGTGGATGGCCGTGCCTGCCACACAGTTGCTGATTGCCGCTACAAGCATTGTACTTTTATCTGTAAACAGGAAAACAATGGATATATAACAATAAGCAGTTAATTTTAGGCGGTGGGCAAAACAGAGAAGCTCACCGCCTTGCTTTTATAAATCTTTGTCGTGAAACCGTCCTCGCAACCGCCTATAGGCGTTGTGAGCGGCAGCGGTGATGATTATCTGACGGGAGTGGCACCGCTGCCAGTCTTATTATGTGAAAAAATGGGTGGCAAAATACCTGCCCATAAAATCATATCTAAATCACCCCTCCCCGAAAACCTGGCACATTTTTGCTGTCAGGTGACGCCTCCAGGATACGCCTCCAGGATAACCTCACTTGTAAATCCAAATGCAACCCTTCCCATTCCTATTGGAGTTATGTTTGTTCACTAAAATATATATGTCAAATTCTCAAATCCCAAAGCAATTGAGTATGGAAAGGAACAAGTTTTGGGAATCTAACGCAGGACGATATCAGCCTGATGATGAATCACATAAAATCATACAAAAGAAAAAAGCTGAACAATCGTAGTCCTTACGAAACCTTCAGCTTTTATCACGGAGAAGAAGTTTTACAAAAACTTGGATGTGATCCGGTAGCCGCCGGAGACATCATGCTAAAACCAGCTCCTCTCAAAAAATAATAAATTTGTACGCCGCCAACGTCTAATCTGTCTAATGAATTAAGGGTGGATTCTCCGATTACAAAAAAATCGAGAGGGAGTTGACCTCCCTTTGGCATACTCATTTTTATTATCATACGACAAAAAAAGCAAAAAATCAAACTGAATTTCGGTTACAAAAGTGGCTTCTGCCTTTCAAAGATTGCATTTCAAGTACAAAAGTGGCGTTTCGTTTACAAATATTTAATTGTTAATTACAAATATGGCTTTTCGGTTTACAAAGTGGCATCTCGTCTTACAGGTGAGTTCTTACAGGTGAGTCCTCCAGGATAAAATTCACCCGGCGCCAATATATATCGATAAACGATAAATAATACTTGAATATCAATATGCACTATGCTATAATACAAACAACTTAAAAATATAAACTTTGAAAAATATCATCTCATTAATATGCTAAAAGGAGGTAAAACCAATGAACTGGAACAAAGATAAGAGCCTGGCACTATCCAGAATATGCGTACTGTTATTTTCTATTTGCCTGACTGCTGGCTGTCTTGGCGGTCCATGGCTGTTTGGATTATTGAGCGAAACAGTAGGTGGGAATTATTTGGAGAGCAAGCGGACTTTATTTTTTATCACGGTATACACTTCCGCGATATTTATCGCTGCGGCGCTGTACCATTTACATTGTCTGCTTAATAATATCCGTAAAGAAATTGTATTTGAAAAGTGCAATGTAAAATGCCTGCGTTATCTTTCCTGGTGTTGTCTGGCAGCAGGAGTGATTTACGTCATAAGCGGATTTTATTTTGCCCTCTTCTGGGTGCTGGCTGTCATGGCTGTATTTATAAGCCTGATTTTAAGGGTCATAAAAAATGTATTTGCCCAGGCTGTCCAACTGAAAGAAGAAAATGACTACACCATATAGAAGGGATGTGCCGGTATGGCTATAATCGTTAACCTTGACGTGATGATGGCACGTCGTAAAATCAGTTCCGGTGATCTCGCTGAAAAAGTGGGGATTACACCTGCAAATCTATCAATTTTAAAAAATGGAAAGGCAAAGGCGATCCGTTTTTCTACGCTGGAAGCCATCTGTAAAGCATTACAATGTCAACCTGGTGATATACTGGAATTTCTGGAAGAGGAATAATTACATCACCGTAAAAAGGAGGTTTATTTTATATGGAAAATCAAGAAGTGGTAAGCCAAAACGGCCTGCCTTGTGAAACTGCGCCTATTTTTGACCAAATATCATCTATGCAAACACCAACGCCCCTGATATCTGATGGTAAAGACAAAGTATTTGCTTTGATCTACCTGTTACTTGGCTATGGCCTTGTATATACTTTTTCTTCATTTCCATACTTTAGCCGCAATATTGCGCTATATACGATAGCGTATGTGTCTGGCGTCCTGGCTTATGTGTTTGTCCGCAGACAAAAGCCCGCCAAAGAAAGTTTCTTTTGGCTGGTCATTTTACTGGGCGTGGGGATTCCCTATTGTTTTTGGAGTGTTATGCAATTCGTACAGATACTGGCACTTATTGCAGTCGCTGCCTATTGGACACTTTCCGTTACCGGAGTACTCTTAAAAGATAATAAATCCAGTGAATGGATCATGGCAGACTTATGGAATGCATTTATTATAGTCCCATTATATAACTTCAATTGCCAGTTTCGGGTACTAAAATCGACAATCCAAAACTCCAGATCCGGTAATAAGTTGATTTCGGCTTGTTTAGGGCTTTGCATTGCCATTCCTGTTCTGGCTGTTATCCTTCCTTTACTTTCAATGGCAGATAGTGGTTTTAAGCAATTACTGATAGAATCCGGTTATTATTTTTACCGACATTTATTTGCAAATATTCTCCGTTTTGTGTTATCATTACCTATATCAGCTTATATGTTTGGACTTATATATGGATGTCTGCGCCGCCGCAATACAGATCATTTTCATATGGAAATTATCAGTAAAACAATGCAAAAAACTCATTGTATTGCAAATACCGCCATCCATACAGCGATAATATTAGTATGTATATCCTATGGGTTGTTCATAGGATTACAAAGCAGTTATTTATTTTCAGCATTTGCAGGAATTCGCCCGGAATATTTTACCTATGCCGAGTATGCCCGCCAGGGTTTCTTTGAGCTATGTATCATTTCAGCCATAAATGTACTGATTATTCTTGGTGCAAATACTTTTATCAAGACGCAAAAGAACCATAATCGGATTTTACGATGGATCAATGTTACACTTTCCGTTCTGACTCTGTTATTGATTACAACAGCAATGAGCAAAATGTTCTTATATATTTCCGTGTATGGCCTCACGGTAAAAAGGATCCTGACAAGTGTATTTATGGTCTGGATGGCTATAGTGTTTCTGTTAACCATTATATGGCAGTGGAAGAGGATTACCATCATCCGATTTGCAATAATTGCTGGCGCAATTTTATTCTGTATTTTGTGCGTCCTGCCAGTGCAACAATATATCACAGCTTTTAATATGTTATAAATCTAAAACATAGGTTGTATATACCCCATGAAAAATCGTTTTTAATTATGTATGTATTAGAATTGAATAAACCGTAATAAGGAGAGAGTGACAATGGAAAGAGAAGATTGTCCGGTTCAAAAACTGGGCTATGAATATTTTGAAAAAGTAGTCAATATGATTGGAGGTAAATGGAAGCTGCGCATCTTGTATATAGTTGGCTTAAACAAAGTTTTATCTTATGAGGATTTGGAAAAGGCATTAGACAATATATCCCAGGAGATTCTGATAAAACAATTACAAGAACTGCAAGAGGATGCACTCCTTGTTCGAAAGGAACAGGTTCAAATTACTGCTAAAGTAGAATTTTCTTTAAGCAAAAAGGGATTCGACCTTCTCCCCATGCTATTAGAAATGTGCAACTGGGGGTTAAAATATGAAGTTGAAAAAATTATAACGCTTGAAAACGAAACGCATAGCACGGCTAAATAGCGTGTTATCATATAAATAGAACAGATTATAGAACTTGTTCGAACAAACGTTCTAAAAAGGTAAGTAGCGTACATAACTTCATTTTCATACGTATTTAAAATCTATCTGCGAATTCCGGAGGGTAATACATCCATTTTTAGATATAATATACACTATATTTAACTTTAACTGGTTAGTTTGTGATTACAGACTGAGTAAGTAATTACAGTCTGAATATGATACTAAAAGCAATATATTCGAAGCAAAACCAGAACGAATGTTCGTTCTGTATAAATATGGCTATTAAAGATATTCGATAGCTCATAATATATAGCGGAAATTATGTTGAATGAATGATAAATAATTTTCTCCCCGTAGGAAGAGATATAATAAGAAGAAATATAAAAAGATCCGTAACAGCAAATGTGTATATACCATAATTAAGCTGGTAAAAGGACTTATTATGGTATATACCTAATAGTGGGGATATGGATATGGGTATACAGATTTTCTAAATAATACATTATAGACAAATTATTAATGATAGTGTTTTAAGCTTAGATCTAGCAGTTTTAAATACAGAGCTTGTATTATTAATATATTTAAACTGGTATTTATTCATCATTGATTACATCTAAAAAGTATTCTATAAAATTTTGGTAATAAGATTGATGTAGAAAATATAAAAACATCCTATATAAGATAGGTAAAGACATCTAATTTTATAAATAAGATATTATAAATCATCAATTGATTAAAAAAGACTCATTTGACATTCGTTTGAAATTTTAAGCATTCTAAGTTAATAAAGCATTGAAAATGCACTATATACAGCGTCTATGTTCTTATTTAGCGGAAAAAACTGTATTTGTCCGCTTAACTATTCTAAGGCTCATCCTGCTTTCGAATCCCAGACATTTTCTTTTGTTTCCTATTATATATATGATTATCTATAATTTTATAATCATTACGAATATTCTTCTATTTACATTAAGATTCTAAATTATGTATCCAGATTCTTTTTTTCAACACCATAATCTGTTCTCCCTTTGTATCAAGTTCTCCGTTCAATTTAAATCCAAGTTTACAATATAAAGCAAATGCGCGGTGATTATCCGGATAAAGGCTTAAATAAATTTCATTACAAGAATATGTCTCAAATAAATACTTCAATAATTCATACAATGCCTTTTTTCCATGGCCTTGCCCCTGGTATTTTTGATCGATTAAAAAACGATCCATCCAAACACGCTGTTCGGATAAAATTTCTCCGTACATGGTAAATCCAATGAGCCGGTCTTTATAGTAAATTCCCCTTGGCTGCCAATCACGCAGTTCCTCTGCCTCTTTAAGGCATTCCAGCGGCGTTTCAATAAAATGACGCTGTTCTACAGGTAAATGTAAATCTAGTATATCCTGTAAATTTAAATTAGTAACTTTTTTAAAATGATACTGTACTTTTTCCTTCTCTTGAACATATGTTCTGTTTATTTCTCTATATGTTTTATTAACAATATTGTTTTGCATTTTAGTACTCCCTGTGGTACGATCTCTTATTTCATCAAATTAATATGATTATCATTATAATTCAGCTCTTATCTTTCTGTTTTACAGTATACCACAATATGCCTCTTTTATTAAAAAAACCGCCGAGAAAAAATACTCGACGGCCAACTGGGGCTTTTTAAATTCATTACATCAATGCTTTACATCAATTCTTTAATATTATTGTTTCAATTCTGTTGAGTAATAAGGTACAATAATTCTCTGTCCATAATGCACATCTTCTGTCAACATAGAATTTATATTTAATACTTCATTTATATAACTATTTACAGAATCATAATCATCAGTAATATATTCATCTGCTATCCCCCACAAAGTATCATTGTGGCCGATACGGACTTCTGTATAGTATTTATATGTCTGTGGTTTTGCCTTGCTGCTGGCACTGACAATAAAACTGTTGCAGGCAATTAAGATCATTGCCGCTATTACTAACGAAGCCAGGCTGAAAAATACTCTGCGGTCAAATAATAACTTCAACATTTCATTTTTAATAGAATGCATATTTTCTCTCGTTCCCATAACAATTAAATCCCCCTTCTACACTTTGATTGTATTCATTTTTAATAATTTTATACTTTAAAACTCATCCGAACGTTTGTTGCGAACGAACGTTCGATTTATTGACATTATATTACAAGAACAGACGTTTGTCAACACTGTTTCGACAAAATTACGAACAAGTATTCTAAACATTTGTTTGCATTTTGCACAAAACTATGTTAATATAAAAAAAATAGATGTATTAGGAGGTATATGAAATATGGCATATGGCAAAATTTCAAAAAAACAAACTGAAATTTTAGAATATATAAAAAATGAAATTTTAAATCGTGGTTTTCCACCTGCAGTTCGGGAGATTTGTGAAGCAGTACATTTAAAATCCACCTCTTCTGTTCATTCACATTTAGAAACATTAGAGAAAAATGGTTATATTCGCCGTGATCCAACAAAGCCCAGGGCAATTGAAATTCTGGATGACAATTTCAACATGGTCAGACGGGAAGTCGTTAATGTTCCTATCGTTGGACGAATCGCTGCCGGCCAGCCTATCCTTGCAGTAGAAAATGTTGAAAGCTACTTTCCTATTCCTTCTGAGTTTATGCCGAATGCACAGACATTTATGCTGACTGTTAAGGGTGAAAGTATGATAAATGCAGGAATTTTTGACGGGGATCAGATTCTGGTCCAGAAGCAGTCTACTGCTCAGAATGGAGATATTGTAGTTGCTTTGATTGACGATTCTGCTACGGTTAAAACATATTATAAAGAGGATGGCTACTATCGCCTTCAGCCTGAAAATGATACAATGGAACCTATCATTATAGAAAATGACGGGCTTTGCATACAGGGAAAAGTAATTGGTGTTTTCCGTTTCCTTCATTAAGGTATGCATAATTAATATTTTGATAAAATAATTCAAGAAATTCCAAGAACAAAGAAATAACTTACTACATAATCAAAGGAGCTATGTTACCGACTGATAAACTGTATCTATGCGGACAGTAAAGAATATCATCGGTGTATAGCTCCATCTTTTTGTCATATATGTATCTGCTTTTCTACTTCCAGGTTGCCGTATTCGCACAAGTGATTATTGTAACCAATAATGCATTTATCGTCCCCGGTAAATATGGATTATTAGTTTCCCGGTATATTTTTCTTCCCATAACCACAGACGCAGGCAGGATTACAGCCATTGGAAACAACCAGACAATAAATGAATGGGCATTGCTTCTGTTGCAAAAGCGATTAAAGCGCTTTCCAGCGAAATGCCGGAGGAAGCCAGACGTCCAAAGCTGATTAAAATAGATCCCAGCTGAAAAATGTCACATATGCGGCATAGAGTCATTTTTTCTGCACAAAAAAAGCCGAACCGAGGGCGTAAAAATTTCTGTGTCTATAGAAAATGATTTTTCCTGATAAGAATTGG
>OATB01000687.1_pt1 | contig 19048 bp, 19 predicted proteins | sample 1494941 | NCBI WGS metagenome assembly OATB01 (sample SAMEA2579931, study PRJEB22360) | human gut metagenome | reverse complement strand
TTAAAATACGAATGAGGTACCTGATACCTGTGCCAGGTGTGTGTCTGTGAAGATCCCAGTGAAGGCTGCGATAAACTTTGTAGACACACACCCGGTATGGATATCAGGTATTATTTGTTTGCAAGAGGTTTTTTTAGAAGAATAGCGATAGTAGGGCTTTTTTCATTGCATGGGCTTCCAGCCACATCACCGTACACACCCCATATCTGGAAGCCTGCTTCCTCTCCTTCCTGCATCAGAGACGTTTCTGTAAAGCAGCTGTTCCACAGATAATAGGATTTCAGGTCATGACCCTCTGCAACAATTATCTGCTCCAGTGTGACATTTGCTCCATATTTGCAATTTCTATTTAGAACAATATGTTCTTTTTCACGCCAGAACCCGGCACTTTGGAACAGTTCCCAGGTTTGCTGCTCACAAAAACCGTTGTATTTCTCCATGGAAAACACATCTAATAACAGCTTACCACCGGGCTTAAGATGCTTAAAAATTTGTCTCAATACAATGCGTCTGTTTGCCTCTGAGAGTGCGCCGTAATCACAATAAATCATTGTTGCAAGATCAAAATGCGCATCCAGATTTAACGTCAGGTAATTCTGATGGAAATAATTTATATCCAGACCATTTTCTTCTGCTGACTGACGGGCATAGGAGATAGAACGCCTGGAAAAATCCACGCCTGTTACTTTATATCCACATGCTGTAAATCGTTCCGTATATAGACCGGGGCCGCAGCCAAGGTCTAGCAAAGAGGGATAGCCTTGGGGAGGCAGAATCTTCTTTATCCAGGACACGGACTTTTCAATAAAATCCAATGTTCTGCTTGCCCCATTGAAGTCGGGGTCAAGGTGCGCCTGCAGCATTTGCTTTGAGATATAATCATCATCCCAAAATGCAGATTCGGTTTCCTGATAAAGTGCCGGTAATTCTAATAATTTGCGTAGTTCGTCATACATAATAATTTCTCCTTTCGATTTGGGCATAAAGAAAAGCCGTAGAATGTACTCTACGGCTAATCCTCGCAAGATGAAGAAAAGTGAAGAGTAACATAAAACCAAACATAAGGTACACAAAATAAGCTGAACTAACAGCTCCATGCTACCCTATGAAATTGATTTTATCTACTCTTTTCCAGCCACACCCATGCTGCTGATTCTGCAGTCATCTGGCGCGCCGGATTTCCATCACCTTTTCTATTATAGTTAATAGGGTGATTTTACATTAGGGAAATGGTTTTGTCAATGGGCATTTGATATATGGATATGATAGAATACTGCAATTCTTTAAAGCTTCCGTGCTTTTATTATAAAAGTAACCGGGAGCATTTTAGCTTTATTGCTAAAATCATCTGCCATATTTGCATTCAGGATATCTTCATCTGTTTCCTCTATCATTTGTTCTATTGTGAACCCATTAGAGGATAATGCATTGACATAGGTTGAGAGTTTGCGGTTTGATAACATAATTTCTTTATCTTCCAAAGCAACGGAATACCACGACTCATCAAAATAGGAATTACGGAAGATAAGTTCATTGTTTTCCACAGATACGCATTTATGGATTGGATGGGACCAGCTGAATATGAAAATGCCATCTTTTTTCAGGTAGGAGGCTATATTTTTGAAGGTCTGATTGAGGTCGGTGGTCCATCCGATAGCATATACAGAATAGACATAATCAAAATATTGTTTGGGTATGCCGCTCTCACTTTCCATTGGTGCACAAACAAGGCTGGCATTAATACTCTGTGATGCCAGAAACTCCTTTGTTCTCTCTAGCTGCATGGGTGAAATATCTGTTCCCCATAGTTCCGACGCTCCTTTATCGAAGATATATTTTAATGAATGACCGTTGCCACAGCCGATTTCCAGTAATTTCTTATCTGTTACATCGCCAAATAAATGCAGTTTTTCTTCTGAAACGAATGCACCATAGTCAGGCAGTGCCGTAACGCCTAAAAACTCACTTCCAATGGTATTCCAGAAGTTGGTATTTGCCCTGTGGGCAGTCTCAATGTCCATATCCGAAGTGGTTAATTCTCCTACTTCCCCACCACCAATAATACTTTTTTTACTCATAGTTTCTCCTTATCGGGATTTTTTGATATAGTAAGGAAATGATGGATTTTATAAAGGTTTTTTGCACATTCTCTTCGCTCCTGAGAGAGAAAATGGATATGGTTTGATTCCTTTACAATAGCAATCCAAGACATTTCATTCTCTCTATTATAAATGCAAATCCCTCCCACATCAAGTTCGTAAATTCAGGTTTCAAAGCTATGGCAGCTGCCCTGACTGCCGACATTTTAATAGCTTACTTCAATGTGTATAGGTAAATGTACTCTCAAACCAAAAGTTAATCTTAATCATTATCATTCAAAAAGAAAAACGGTTGACAGGCTATCAATGATTAGCCTATAATGAGGCTAATGATTATTAGCTAAAAAAGGGGGATGTGGCAATGGAAACGGTAACTACAAAAAGAAAAATTCTGGAGAAAGCCTTAATGTTATTTTCGGAAAAAGGCTTTGATGCGGTCAGCGTAGGGCAGATTGCAGAAGCGGTAGGGATTAAGGCGCCCTCTTTATATAAGCATTACAAAAGTAAGCAGGATATCTTTAATGCAATTCTGAATGAAATGGCTGAGCGATACAGACAACAGACTGCTAGCATGGAGATCAATGGCGTTGAAGCAAAATTGGACTTAAATGTCTATACCGGAATTTCAGAAGAACAGTTGATTCAAATGGGTAAAGATTTATTTTTGTATTTTCTCCATGATGAATTTGTCTGCAAATTCCGCAAGCTGTTGACAATAGAGCAGTATCACAATAAGACACTGGCGGATCTGTATGCCAGACAATATGCAGATGATCCGCTGTCTTATCAGGGTATGCTATTTGGACTGCTGGCAGGTATGGGCATTTTTAAACAGGAAAATACGCAAACCATGGCACTTCATTTTTATGCACCGTTGTATTTGCTGCTGACAATGTGCGACTGCCAGCCAAAGCGCGAAGCGGAGGCTCTGAAGATGCTGGAACAGCATATCCGGCAGTTTAACCGGTTGTACCGCAAGACGGGAGGATGAGAGGATGAATATTACCGTTATACATGGGCAGTCACACAAAGGGGTGACCTACACTATGACCAGAGAAGTGCTGAAACACCTGGCAGATGATCAGGATGAAATCAGAGAATTTTTTCTGCCCAAGGATGGTCCGGATTTTTGCTGCGGCTGCAACAGTTGTTTTATAAAAGGAGAAGGAAATTGTCCCTCCGCCCAAAAAGTACAGCCGATAGCCGCGGCAATGAGCGGTTCTATGAAAAATTTCCTGGACCATATGGCGTATCGCTGGGTAACGCACAGGCCTTATGGTGGGATGTTTAAAAAAATTGGTGTGGTATTCTGTTCTTCTGCGGGAGCGCCTGCCGGACATACTGCCCGTTCTCTTGCCAGACAGCTCAAATGGATGAGTGTATCAAGGGTTTACTGTTTTCCCTTTGTCAGCAATGCCATGGGGGTATCTGATATGAAAGCAGAGAAGAGGGATATGCTGGAGCGCAGTGCCGCACGAATAGCTGCCAAAGTCCGGCAGCGGGCTAAGCGTCCCAGGGCCAGTCTCAGGGGAAAGCTGTTCTTTTATGTTTTTAGAAAAATGCAGTCCAGTCCCGGCGCTGCCTGGAATCCGGTGGATCGGGACTGGTGGGTAAATCAAGGATGGACAGATAAGACAAGGCCGTGGAAGAGCTGAGCGAAAAGAGGTGAAAAATGAAAATGGAAATCCCGTTAAAAATAGAAAATATAATCGGTTCCCGGCCATATACCATAGACGAAACCGGAATGTCTGATTCCCAGGTTATCTGTTTTGATGATATGGTATCGCAGATAAATATCAGGATATTGCACTTTGCTACCGAAGCTTAAAGCATAACTTTGAAGGCAGGTATGGTGGGAAAATATATGAAGATTTTAATCCGGATCTGCTATTTGAAAAGTTGGGAATAGAACCGGATTGGAAGCGGATTAAATATTACATTTTATTAGATGAGCTGTTTTGATAGAGCAGTTAGAGATACAGGATTCATAAATTATTAGGGTGACACAGAAGTCTGTGCCACTCTATTTTTGTGTAAAAGATATAAATTACTGGTTTAAAACTGGGAAACTCTATTTTTAATTTGTACATAATAGCGGATTGACATGTAAAAAATAACATAGTATAATACAAATACTTAAATAAAAGCTTTTATAAAAGAAATATAGAATATGAGGAAATATTTATGAGGCGGAAAGGAGAAACAATAATGTATTTGGATTGTATTTTTGGGTTAGAGGGGAAAATAGCACTGGTAACCGGCGGGAGAGTAGGAATTGGCCAGGTAATCGCCGTTGCACTTGCAAAGGCAGGAGCCGAAGTAGTCATTATGGGAAAGACTGATTCTTCGGAAACGGTCAGGATGATTGAAGGGGAAGGAGGCAAAGCATATAGTATTACGGCTAATGTAACAGATGAGGAGGCGGTTGAGAAGGCAATGGACCTCATTATGGAACGTTTTGGACATATTGACATTGTATTTAACAATGCGGGAATTTGTATACATAAGGATACATTGGAGGCTTCTATTGAAGAGTGGAGGCAGGTGATTGATGTCAATCTGACAGGAGAATATATTGTGGCAAGAGCTGCAGGTAGAAGAATGATAGAGACTGGTACAAAGGGCAGTATTATCAATATGGCATCTATGTCCGGAACGATTGTTAATATTCCCCAGTGGCAGGCATCTTATAATGCATCTAAAGCTGGGGTTATGCACATGACCAGGTCTCTGGCGATTGAATGGGCAGAGCATGGAATCCGGGTTAACAGTTTGAGTCCGGGCTATATTGGTACGCCTATGTCCGCTGATACACCTCAGGAATTAAAGAACGCCTGGATGCCTCTGATGCCTTACCACCGTATGGGTAAACCGGAAGAGTTAATTCCAGCAATATTGTATCTGGCATGTGATGCAGCTGGATATACGACCGGGTCTGATGTGATCGTGGATGGAGGGTATGTGGCACAGTAATTAGAATGTTTAGATAATAATGTAATGGGCATTTCTTGCAAAAATCATGCCGTTGGTATAAAATGCTTTTATATAACATTTTATGAAAGCGAGAGTATGTATGGTAGTAAACGGTGTGGATGAAAGCAGACAGTCCAATAAAGTGAGAATAGCAAAATGCATTTTAAACTGCAAAGAGATATCGAAAGCAGAAATAGCCTCAAAGCTGGATCTGAGTATGCCGACTGTATTTAAAAATATAAAGGAACTCATCCAGCTTGGAATTGTAACCGAAGGGAATGAATACCAGTCTACGGGAGGCCGTAAGGCAAAAGGCTTGTCCATAGCGGATCATATTATGTATGCAGCGGGTATTGATATCACCCGCAATCATATCAGTTATGTATTCATTGATTTAAAAGGTAATTTACTAAGCCAGAAGAGAATCCGCAGCGCTTATGAAAATACGCTTGATTATTATGAAGCGCTGTATGAAAATTTTGCCTGTTTTCTCAAGGAAAGCGGGATTGAACGTAATAAGATTCTTGGGGTGGGGATTTCCGTTCCTGGAATTATTGACGCACAAAACCAGTTGATTATTACTTCACATGTCCTGAAAGTGAGTAATGTGAGTCTGAAAAATTTAAGTCAGTTGTTCGAGTATGACGTGTACTATGAAAATGATGCCAACAGTGCGGCAATTGCGGAATTTGCGAATCGGGATAAGGATGCGGTCTATGTTTCACTCAGTGACACGGTAGGCGGCTGTGTTTATATCAACCAAAGGATCTATACAGGGGAACATTACCGAAGTGCAGAATTTGGACATATGAATCTGGTACGAAATGGCACAAAATGTTATTGCGGTAAAAAGGGCTGTGCGGATGTCTATTGTTCTGCAAGAGTTTTGACTGGTCATGGGAATGGAAGTCTGGAAAGCTTTTTCGATCAGCTTCAAACCGGGGATGAAGGATCAAAGAAGGTCTGGGAAAAATATCTGGAAGACCTGGCTGTTCTGGTGACAGACTTACGTATGGTATTTGACTGTGACATCATATTAGGCGGATATGTGGGAGGCTATTTGAAAAAATATATTATGGATCTCAATAAGAAGGTAGTGAAACTGGATCCTTTTGATAACGACACTACTTATCTGCAGACTTGCCGGTATGAACGGGAAGCTTCTGCAGTTGGGATTGGGATGCGGTTTATTGAGAAGTATTTTGATACGCTGATATAATCAGACACTATGATACAATAATTTAATTAGTCAGCAGCGTTTTGCTATTTTTCAGTTAGTCATTCTTGCATGGGAATATAGCAGGTTAGCTTTATGTTGTCCTGGAGTTTTCGCATCTTTTCACGTAAAAAGCGGTCAATCATGGAAGATTCACCGCTTAAAAATGTGATCATAGAATTCTTAAACAAATTTAACAATCTGTTTTTTCTACATATTCACATTATATCCGTTCTGTAAATCTACTACAATGCAAAACAATGTTGTAAAACAGACTTATCCTTTTATTACTTGTCTGCCAATCACAGAAAATGAAAACCAAAAATAAAAATGCCCGAATAGCCGATAAAATTGGGCTATTCGGACACTTAAGAAGATTTGATAAAATAGTGTTAGGTATAAATAATAATAATTTATATTATTTTGATTTGAAGAGTTAAGCTCCCCGCACCCAATCCAGACAAACATTAACTGTTTCCGCCGCATTATTAGACCATGCATCCGCACCCGTGACCATCATAGTGTCATAACTGGCACATGCGCCGCCGATTGTAACTTTGACATCCTCTCTTAATCCGGCATTCTTCAGTCCGTCGATGGTATCTTTCATGGAATCAATTGCCAGAGTGAGGACTCCGCTTAGTCCCACTATCTCCGGCTTTACTTCCCGCACCTTTTCTACAAAAGTGCTGACGGGTACATCGATACCCAGGTCATATACTTCAAAACCGGAAGCTTCCGCCATACTTTTAAATATATTTTTTCCGATATCATGCAGATCTTCGTGGACGGTGCCAAGGACGATTTTCCCTACTTTATCGCTGGAATCCGAGCCAATTATGGGTTCCAGAATTTTGATTGCTTCTGACAGTACTTCACCGGTAAACATGAGGTCGCCAACATAATAATCGCCTGTTTCGAACTGGTCACCGACGATTGCCATTCCTTTCTGGCATGCTTCTATGGCTTCATTTGCTTCCTCTTTCGTGGGATTACCGGTTGCAAAGGCATTTAACATAAAAAGAACTTTTTCTTCATCAAGCTCACCAAGAGCTTTGGTTAGCGTGGTTAAATCAAGCATAGTTTACCTCCTTTAAAAGTGGTTCACAGTTCCTTATTAATGAAATAAAGATTTCGCTGATGGATTAGAGTTATGTACATCATTTTCCGGTAGTTTACCGATAGATGCCATATTTATGGACGGCATCTGTCATTGCAACAACATTTTCGACTTTTGCAGGACCAATTGCATTAAACGGCAGGGTAAATATGAAGCCGGATGCTGTTTTCATTTCGTCCAGAAGTTCTTTTACGCGTATATCGACTTCATCAGCAGTACCACCGATAAGAAGAGCTGGTGATATGCCGCCTGCGATACACATGTGATCTCCGATGACTTGTTTTGCTTTAATGGGATCTGTCCGGTCAAACCAGGCAATAGCCTTTCCGGCAGGCAGTTCAAGAAGTGTGTCCAGAAGGTGGTCATAGCTGCCCTGCAATGACAGGAGTGGAGTAAAGTCAGCCTTAATGAGCTCTTCGCAGATGTATTTGAGATATGGCCAGTGAAATTCCCGGAATTGTTTTTCTGACAGGAAGCTATTATACCATACCGGACAGAAAACCCGTCTGGATCCTGTCAGCTGGTATGAAATTTCTCCGGTTGCTTTTCCGACAGCCAGAAGTACCGGTGCCAGTGCCTCGCAAATCTTGTGCACCTTATCCGGAACACGTCGGATGTCATAGATCACCTGATCGAAATCTCTGATGAATGCCCCCAGAGCATCCAGCGGATTTGGATTAAGTGCCATATACCATGGCGGGCAGTCTACGGTTTTCATTTCCTGTGTAAATGTCTGTAAGTCTCCCAGTGCAGGTCCCAGTTTCATGCCGAATTTAATGAGTGCAGCCGCGGATTCACTGCTGCCAGGCTTGCTTAAAGAACTGTACACCCGGGGCACCACCTTATTATTTAGGAATCCGAATGGGTCGTCTATAAATTCGTCGTACTCATCAACGCTCATTACCGGACTCTTAATTTTAAACTGGGATTCCACATTTGGTAAAACCTCTCTGCCTGGTTGGGATGAATAGTTGTCCTTTAGAATATCATGTGCAAATCCGCCGCCCAGAACAGAAGCAACTGCTGCGTTTACCGCAGTTTCCGGATCTGTTCCTGCAAGTGCCAGACCCAGAGTCACAGATTCAAATGAGCGAAGCATACATGCCGCATCCCAGTTGAAATCCTTGGCAAACTTTGTTGAAGCTTCCTTGTACTTACTCTGGTCATAATACATGTCTTCATAAGTAATGCCAGAATATTTTGCGGGAAAATACAGTGTTGCCGCTGCGATTGGTACACGATCAACCTTCTCTAACCCGGCGCACCGGTCCAATCGTTCTAATTTGTCACTGTAACTGCTTGCTACCATGTTTTTCATTAGATTCCCTCCAATCTTTGTGGGGAAGAAGAATGACAGAAGTTCAAAACCTTATAATTTTATAGTATAATATATGGAAAAACATGTCAATGTCTAATTTAAACAGTTTATAAAAAGTATTTTACATACTATTTAATGGATGATCGGAATACCAAAGTATTTTTGAATATTATGACTGGCTGTTCATTTCTGTTCTTTATCTTGCACATAGATTTCTGCTTTTGAATAAAGGGCAGCTTTTCCGGCTAATATTACTCTGTCATTTTTCATACGGCAATAAAGAACGCCGCTTCTTTTGGAAGCCTGAAGTGCAATCAGTTCCTGCTTGTTCATCTTGTCAGCCCACAAGGGAATGACATGGCAGTGCCCAGAACCGCATACAGGGTCTTCCGTTACATTCAGCTTCGGCGCAAAACTTCGGGTAACACAGTCGTATGTGGTACTTTTTGCTGTAAGCTGGAGAAGAAGCCCGTCCAGTTTTTTTAGCTTTTCTTCATCGGGTACCGCGTGCATGACCTGCTGTTCATCTGGCATTACACATACCAGATCCCGACCCATCCAGGCTTCAGCCGGACGAAAGCCGATTGCCTGTTCCATTGCGTCTGTGACAGGAACCGCAGTAAGCTGATAGGCTGGCATATCCATTTCATACAGGTCATCTACCCTTTTTACAATGAGCTGACCGCTTTTTGTCTGGAAGGAAATACTTGTACAATCTGTTTCAACAAAATTTAGCAATACATAAGCTGTGCCTAAAGTGGCATGACCGCACAAGTCAATTTCGCCGCCGGGTGTGAACCAGCGCAATTCATACTCCTTTCCATTTTTTAGGGTAAATGCGGTCTCCGACAGGTTATTTTCTCTTGCTATATTCTGCATAAGTGTATCTGAAAGCCATTTTGATAAAACGCAGACAGCCGCAGGATTTCCTTTGAATACCTTATCTGTAAAGGCATCAACAACATATTGCTTTAATACCATCTCCTTCATTTGCGTCTCCTCCTCCTATTACTCCTATTCATTAGTATGCCAACTTCTGCATACATCCACCCACTTATCATAATTAGAATACTCCTCTAATTCATCCAAAGACAGATTCACGGCACTATGCCCGTTGCCGCCCGCCGGATATACCCGCTCAAACCGTTTGAGGGAAACATCAAGATAAACGGTCACATCAGAATTGACAGCAAAAGGGCAAACACCGCCGGGGGTGTGTCCGATACAACTTTCCACACGTTCTCTGGGTATCATTTTGGCTTTTTGATGAAATGTATTCTTGTACTTTTTGTTATCCACTTTTCCATCGCCGGCGATAACAATTAGTATGGGCCTCTCATTTACAAAAAAAGACATGGTTTTTGCAATTTGCTTTGGCTGACAGCCAATCGCCTCTGCAGCTTCTTCAACGGTTGCGCTGGACCTTTCAAGTTCAACCACCCGTTGGCCTAAATAAACACTTTCAAAATACTGTTTTACATTTTCTAAAGACATATCTCCATCTCCTTGTGTTTTACTACATCTCAGTTTATACTATAAACTGAGATAAATAAAATAAATAATTATAATAGTAACATGCAGAAAGGTTATTTGAATAATATGAACAGATATATTGCACTTCAAAAAGTAGTCGAACTTGGCAGCTTTACAAAAGCTGCAGACGTCCTAGGTTATACACAGCCAGCTATAAGCCAGATGATTTCTTCACTGGAAAATGAGCTGTCTATTAAATTACTTTACCGTTCCAGGTATGGAATCCACCTAACGTTAGAGGGAGAACGGATTTTCCCATCCATACAGAAAACAGTTGCAGGGTATAAAGCGATGCTGGAAATAGCAAAAGAAATTAAGGGGCTTGATAGTGGAACAATTCGAATAGGCACTATATCAAGTATTTCCTGCCATTGGCTTCCCGGTTTAATCAAAGAGTTTCAGGAAATATATCCGAATGTGCAATTTATACTGCATCAAGGAGATTATACATCTATTCCCGAATGGGTACGGACTGGAGAAGCAGACTTCGGCTTTATTAATCCCGATGCTATTCCCGGCATCAAAACAAAATTTATTAAAACGGGGGAGCTGAGGGCTGTCTTACCTGTAAACCACCCATTATCAACAAAAGAATACATCACACTGAATGATCTGGCAAGGGAACCATTCTTACTGTTGGAAGAGGGCGCACTTAGTGAACCAATGGAAGCATTCCGGAAAGCGGGACTTGAGCCGGATGTCCGGCTTTGCGTTCATGACGACTATTCCATTTTGTCCATGATTGAGTCAGGATTGGGGGTTAGTATTTTGCCTGAATTAGTTTTGAGAAAGACAAATTATCATGTTACCATCTTGCCTTTAAGACCTGTCCTCACTCGAAAAATTGGTTTAATTATGAAAGATAAAAATGCTATTCCGATTGCAAGCAAATATTTTATAGATTTTCTTTTTGAGCATATTGCAGACTTGCCGTAGTGATACGAATAGTGGTAGAGTGTGGCTGTATCGAAAAAATCATCCGGCCAGCTTACTTTATTTCTTGACAGGAAGCGAAAGCTTTTATATACTTTTAGTAAGTAAATTTTAAGGAGGGACCTATGGACAACGCCGTTTTAGACGCTGCCTTTTGCATAATATTCATAGGGGTCAATCAAAAACAGTAAAGCATGGCTTGTATAAAAATACAGGTTATGCTTTTTTGTGTTGATATATCCGCAGTATACCTGCAGTGACATAATTATTCACAGCGTAAATTACTTGCAAAGCTGTGTACATTAAACCCAGAATAAAAGGAGGAGAATATTGGAAATTGTTATACGTTCTATGGAGAAAGAAGAAGCCGAAGAGGTAAAAAGAATTGGAAAGCGTGCATTTAGCCTGGTGGAAGGAATGTTTGTCAGCAAGCCAAAACATGCACTGGTGGCTGTAGTGGATGGAAAACTTGCCGGTGCCATTATCTATAAAATCACCAAAGTCCAGGGAAGGAGAACCGGATATTTTGAATATGCATTTGTAGATCCTGATTACCATGGAAAAGGCATTGGCAGAAAGTTGTATCAGGCAACTACGGATTACTTATGGGAGCAGGGATGCGATTCTCAGGCGGCACTGGTGAAGGATGATAACGTTGGTTCCTGGAGTCTGTTTCTGAAGAATGGATTTGCCCGGGTTACGCTGTGGGAGATTGTGCGGCAGCTGGGGTTATTGGGATTTTTGTCCCAGTTTTTTGGCAATTTGCTTTGGCTGGCTGTGGGGATGGATTTCTATCTGGCGGTGCGCAATGAGCCGCTGCAAAATAAAAGCGGCACCGGCAGACAGATCGGTGGATATCTTTTCGCTAATTTGCTGTTGATTTTAATAGCGCTTTACCGCATAGAAGATCCGGTTATTTTTCTTGGAACCTATGTTGGAATGCTGGCTGGTACAATAGCTATAGGGAGAATTGCGGCTGGGGCCCCCAAAAAGGAAAAGGAATGCATAGGGAGAATTGCGGCTGCAGCCGCAAAACGGAAATGGCAGTTTAGGCTAAATAACGGAGGTGCAGGTATTATAGCGGTTGTAAATTTTTTTGGCGGAATCTTCCCTATGAGCGGCAACTGGTATCCTCACAAATATGAAAATACCGATGAATTCCGCAGGGATATGGGAATGGTAGCTCTGGCTGAATGGGCATTTATCGCTGCATTAACAGGTGTGTCTATCATATTCTCAGCTTCACACATGATATTCCACTATGCATCCTGGATAGGTGTAATTCTTTTAGTCTATCGTATTCTGGCAATTTACCCTTTTGAAGCTTATGGCGGAAGCAGGGTTTTTTCCTGGAATAGATGGATTTATGGTGTAATGTCGGTGATATCCGTTTTACTGATTATTTTTATACAGTTTTAACAGGTTCTATGGCAGAACTGACAGGCTGAATAAGTGAATTTAAATACCATATAAGTGAATTTTTACCAAAAGGTTTATTTTTATAGTAAAATACCATAAAATAGATAAAAAGTATTTAAATAGAAAAGATAATGGATTTATGATGAAAATCTAATAAATAATTCTGCATTCCCTTATGATGATTAATAGAGTGAGTGCTGAAGAAAGGAGATAAAAGTGGAATTTGAACAGGAAACATTGCAGGAGCTTCGGGCTAAGGCGAGGGAAATGTATGCCTTGACAAAGAATGTTCCATGCGGGCTTCACCAATGTATGGATGATGAAGAATTAACGATAATTAGCATGAGTGACAGCTTTCTAAAGATGTTTGGATATAGCAGGGAAGATATTGAGGAGCGGTTCCAGAATCGATTTGCAAGGATGATATACAAAGAGGACAGAGAAGCTGTGTTATCATCTATGAATCACCAGCTGGCAATAAAAAATGATATGGAACTGGAATATCGGATACCTCTAAAGGATGGCGGTTTGGTTTGGATACTGGATAAAGGAAAGCTTGCAGTTGGTGAAGATGGAAAGAGGACGTTTTATTGTGTCATGCTGGACATAACGGAGCAGAGAAAACAGCGGGAAGCCCTTCGCCTGTCTCTGGAACGGCACCAGGTCATTATGGACCAGGGGACGGACATTATATTTGAATGGGATATTGCTGCGGATACGCTGACATTTTCTAACAACTGGAGTAAGAAGTTTGGCTATCCTGCAATCAGGGAAGGCATCAGCAGTAGAATTCCCCAGTCTCCCAATATTCATCCGGATGATATGATGGCATTTATCTCTATTATGACGGATACAGCGGCAGGCGTGCCATATTCTGAAACTGAATTCCGCATCAGAAATGAAAAAGGAAAGTTTACCTGGTGCCGGATCCGGGCAACTACTCAATATGATAATGACAGAAGGCCTTTAAGGGCGGTGGGCGTAATCGTGGATATTGAGGAAGAAAAAAAGAGACGGCAGGAACTTATTATCAGGGCACAGAATGACTGTCTGACGGGGCTTCTTAATAAGGCAGTCTCCCAGAAGAAAATGGAAGAGTATCTGGAGTGGAAGGATTGCGAAAAGGGCGCGTTATTTCTGATCGATGTGGATAATTTTAAGTTTATCAATGATCAGTATGGACATTTGTGCGGAGATAAGGCATTGACAGAGATTGCATCCATGATGAAAAACAAATTTCGTTTTACTGATGTGTTAGGCAGGGTCGGGGGAGATGAATTTCTGGCATTCCTGCCGGGAGTATCCGATCAATTGGCAGCGGAACTAGTGGATAAAATTATAACCGGTATGCAGGAGATTCGTCCCGAGGGCCATGATATTCATTTGAGCTGTAGTATCGGGATTGCATTTTATCCCAGAGACGGCAGGGATTTTTACAGTCTCTTCCGACATGCTGATCAGGCACTCTATCATGTGAAAAATACCGGTAAAAGCGGATATGCCGTGTATAACCCATCTATGCATGAATATAGGGTATCAATAGGAGAACATGCAGCAGCATGTGAAGCAGACCTGTCAGATTAATCATAGCATACAGCCATTAGGAATGTTTAAAATCCTGATGGCTTCTCTTTTCATTTGGCAGCATCTCATACTAATAAATAGTAACCTTATAAGTTTCAAGAAAAATTCAAGATTTTACTCTTTATTTGACATCCTGATTTCCTGACGTTACAATCGTTTTAGAGCTTGTGTCAGTTCTTTTACTTTAGTTATGACACCCTGGGAGGAATAAATATGATTAAGATTGCTGTCTGCGATGATGAAGAAAAAGAATTACAGCAGTTGTATTCCAGTGTACAGCAGATTGTAAAAATATATCCTGAAATACAAACTTCAATTACTGCTTTTCAGTCCGCTAATAGTCTATTGAATGCAATATTGGAGAAAAACTATGATATTTACCTGATAAATATAATTATGCCGGATAAAAATGGTATTGAGATAGGCAGGATAATAAGGAAGAATGACGAGCAGGCAGTTATTATTTATCTGTCAGCTACTGCGGAATATGCTGTGCAGTCTTATTCCGTATACGCCTTTTATTATTTGTTAAAACCTGTGAAATATGAAGAACTGGAACAGGTATTGCAGAAGGCATTAGAACGCAACTGGCAGATAAATACCTGTGTCTATGTGAAAACCAGCAATGGCACGGTCACTGTCAGTAAGAATGCGATTATCTATGTGGAATATCATTATCATTATTTGTCCTATTATCTTAAGAATGGGGAGATAATTAACAGTGTTAGTTTCAGGGAGTCATTCAGTCTGAAAACACAGGAGCTGCTGAAGGATTTCCGTTTCACGAAGGTATCCTCCTCTATAATCGTGAATATGTCATATGTTAATAAAATTTCCAGGAAGGGATTTACAATGATGAATAAAAAAGAATTGCGCATTACACGTACATATCAGAATGCCAGAAAAAATTATATGGGGTTTTTATTTAAAGGAACGCAGGTGAAAGATTTTTTTTGACTGTCCAGAATTTAAGGAATTTAGGGTATGCCTGGCAGTCCATGAGGGGAAATAAGGTAAATTATGGATAAATTGATGTACTGCCTGTGCTATAATCGTTTAGGGGAAACACTTTTTTCTTGGGGAATCTTCAAGTTGATAAAAGAGATATTTTAAAATCCGGTTTATAAGATTATGATGTTTTGCTATATTTTAAACGATTGAACTGTGTAAGCTTTTATGTTTAAGCTGACACAGTTTTTTATTTTTTAAAATACCTCATAATAATGAATGATCTTGAAGATAATAGACAGATAAAGATATATCAGAATCAGATAATCCAGCATACATTTTAGGGAGAAAAGATATGATACCAGACAAGAAGAAACAATATAAAATTTCGGAAGACATTATTACAGGATTTCAGAATCAGTTGCAAAAAGAAGAAAAAAGTGATTTGACCATACAAAAGTATATTCGGGATATCAGAAGATTCCAGGTATTTTTATCGGGGAATGAGATTGGAAAAGAAATTGTCATAGCGTACAAGAAGTATCTGAAAAGCCATTTTGCTGTGACCAGCGTTAATTCCATGTTAGCTGCATTGAATCGGTTTTTGCAGTTCTATGGTTTAAATGACATCTGTGTAAAGCAGCTGAGGGTTCAGAAAAAGCCATTCCGTTCCGCTGAAAAAGAACTGAATAAAGAAGAATATATTCGGCTTCTGAATACGGCAAAGGCTAATAATAATGAGAGAATGTATATCATTCTGCAGACGATAGCATCCACGGGTATCCGGATTTCAGAACTTAAATATTTTAAGATCGAGCAGATTAAGCTGGGAGAAATTACGGTATCCAGTAAGAATAAGACCAGAATCATTTTGCTTCCTAAAAAGTTGAAAAAAGTATTAATTCTTTTTTCTAAGAAGCAAGGGATAAAAAAAGGAGAAATTTTTATCACAAAGGGCGGCAAGTCTTTAAATCGGAGCAACATCTGGGCGGAAATGAAGAAGCTGTGCCAAAAGGCTGGAGTGTCCAAAGACAAGGTATTTCCTCATAATCTGAGAAAACTGTTTGCCAGATGCTTTTATGAATTAAAAAAGGATATTGCGAAATTAGCGGATGTACTTGGGCATAGCAGCATCAATACTACGCGAATCTATATTATGACATCGGGGTATGAACATCAAAGAGATATTGATAAACTGGGACTAATTCTATAGATAATAATAACTACATAATTACAATTATGTAGTATCAGACATTTGTAAAATACATGACTATTTTTATGATTGGTTTTATATTAGCACTATTTTAATAAAAATGCAAATACATAATAGAAAAAAAATCTATTTTCAACATGAATCTTAAATTTAAACATTCAAATAAGTCTTTTTCAAAAAAAATTGTAAAAGACTTTTCTTTTAATATCTTAAATTTTTCCAATTAACCAGATATACATCACGAATTATTTATAAATCAAGGAAAATCCGTTAATATCCGGTTTTTCAACTACATAATTGTAATTATGTTATACGGATTGTAAAGAAAACAGCATAAATATTATGTTACATGTACAGTTAAGAAAGGGTGCAGAAGATAATAAAGATGAACAAGACGAGTAAGCGCCAGTATACACGCCTTGAATGGGACGTATGGTATGAACTGGCAAAGGAATATTATGAGGAAAATCATAACCTGAGAATACCGGCTAAATACAGAACAAACAATAATTTATTGCTTGGCAGGTGGATAGAACGGCAGAGAGCGGCTTACCATGATAAAGGTGTCTATCGGATTGACAGCAGGAGAATTTATCTGCTGAATCAGATTGAAATGGAATGGACACTGGGCATACGTACGCAATGGGAGATTTGGTATCAGTACTGTGTGGAGTATTACGATCAGTACAAAAATATTGATATTCCAAAGGGATATATGGTGCGGCACCTGCCATTGGGCGAATGGATCAGCTACCAGAGAAAACGCTATAAGCAAAACAAGCTCAAGCCGGAGGAAGCAGAAAAACTTGAGCGGCTGGGTATTAACTGGGAGATGCGCAAAAGAAGAGAATGGGATGAATGGTATGAGCAGGCCAGCAGCTATTATGAGACCTATGGGAATCTGGAAGTACCTTTTAATTATATAACGGAGTCCGGATACAAATTAGGCATATGGATCAATGTACAACGGGAAAAATACAGAGGCACCAGAAAAAATAATCTGGAGGAATGTGAAGTCAGTAAATTAAATCAGATTGGAATGCTGTGGGGAATCCGCAGCACCAGGCATCTGGAAAAAAATACAATGATGGAAAAAAGCAGTTAAATACAAAAATAAGGTAGAAAAAGAGTTTATTATGTACCAGAAAAATTTAAATAATTGGATGAAACACCTTGATTTTATAATTATTGATTTGATATGCGTGGAAGCGGCTTTAATGATTGCCTTCATAATCAGATATGGTATTCAAACATTTTACTTGAGGGACATTTATCTGGGATGGAGCGTTATTTTCATCTTCATCGATGGATTGATTGCGCTGGCTTTCGGGAGTTACCAGGATATTTTAAAGAGAAGTATTGGGAAGGAAGCAAAGGAAACGCTGCATCACACTTCCTGCGTGATGATTTGCTTTTTGCTGTATCTGTATCTGGCAAAAACTATGGATGTATACTCACGGTCCGTTTATGTGACCATGTGGGTATTCTTTACGATATTTAGTTTCATTTTCCGATGTATCAGGAAGAAGAGTTTGAAAAGTGGAAGTAAATTTTTAGTGAGCCAGGAAAAAAGAAATCTGGTGCTGATCACGGATAAAAAAAGTGTCACAAAAATTATCCTGGATTTTCAAACCCGTAGTTTTGGGAACTTTTGCATCATGGGTGTCATCGTTATGGATGAAGACCAGCGAGGGCAGAAGATTCTGGGAGTTCCGGTTCTTGCTGACCGCAGCAATGCATTGGAGTATATGAAAAATGAATGCATTGATGAAGTGTTTTTTTCACTGCCTGAAGTAGATTCTTATTATAAGCCTCTTATTGATGGCTGTACGGAGATGGGAATCACAGTACATATTAATTTAATCCACATACCGGAATTAAAAACAAACCAGTTAGTGGAAAATCTTGTGGGCTATACTGTTCTGTCCAGTTCTGTGAATCTGGTAACAACCGGACAGCTGTTCTGGAAACGTTTACTGGATGTCTGCGGCGGGCTGGTGGGCTGTCTGATGACTCTTGCAATTGGACTTGTTGTAGGACCGCTGATCTATATCAAATCACCCGGGCCGGTGTTTTTTTCCCAGGTAAGGATTGGAAAAAACGGGCGTCGTTTTCAGATCTATAAATTTAGGTCTATGTATCTGGATGCGGAAAAAAGAAAAAAAGAACTGATGGAGCAAAATAATATAGAAGACGGACTGATGTTCAAGATGGACAATGATCCCAGAATTATCAAAGGCATCGGAAATTTTATCAGGAAATCATCCATCGATGAGCTGCCCCAGTTCTGGAATGTATTAAAAGGCGAAATGAGCCTTGTCGGTACAAGGCCGCCCACACTGGATGAATGGGAAAAGTATCAGTTTCATCATAGAAAAAGAATTGCCATCAAACCGGGAATCACAGGATTATGGCAGGTAAGCGGAAGAAGCAACATCACAAATTTTGAAGATATAGTCAAGCTGGATGTGAGCTATATCATGGACTGGTCCATTTTTTTGGATATCAAAATCCTTCTGAAAACTGTATGGGTGGTTTTAAAAAGGGAAGGTTCTTCCTGAAAGGAAGGATTTCTGATTACATGAATAGGAAATGGAGATGAAAACACGAGATGAATCAAAAATTTACGAATGATAATAAAAATATGAAAAAAGTGCAGCATGTATTTATCATCGGTTCAAAAGGCATTCCT
>OATB01000685.1_pt1 | contig 19110 bp, 16 predicted proteins | sample 1494941 | NCBI WGS metagenome assembly OATB01 (sample SAMEA2579931, study PRJEB22360) | human gut metagenome | reverse complement strand
TTGCAATGATAAAGTCAGTTTTACTCAGGGATTTAATCCATTTATCCGTATCGAAGCTTCCGGCTATTACAAACACAGAGTTTAGCAGCACGGTACACAGTAATAGTGAAATCATGATAAAAGCAGTTCGGGTCTTATTCCGCCCCAAATTTGCCCATGCCATATGTGTAATCCTGGATCCGTTTTTACGTTTGCTGGTCTTCTTTTTGTGATCCACACTGTCTCCCACATATCTGGATGCCTCCAGTGATGATATTCTGGATGCTTTTTTTGCAGGTTTTTGGATACTTAAGAAAACTGTAATTCCGGCAAAAAGGGCTGACCCAATAAAAATTATCGGATTAGGCGTTACTTCTACCATCATACCTTTGTTTGTATTTGCAAACATATCCATAACAGCGGGCAGAACGCTTTTCCCAAGTAAAAATCCGATGATTAATCCCAAAGGTATGCCAATGCAGGATAGCCAGACTGCCTGCCTGTTTACCATCTGCCTGATCTGTTTTTTTGAAGACCCAACCGTACGCAAAAGCCCGTAATGCCTGATATCCTGAGCCACAGAAATATCAAAGATATTGTGAATTAGTAAATAACCGCATACGATAAACAGGACTGCAAACCCTGCAATTCCAATTATCAGTTTGATATTTAAAGGCGGATTGGTCATTTGATTCACTGCACTTAAAATATAATTGTCAGCTTCTCTGTCCTCCGGCTCCCCACCCACGGAACGAATAAAAGTGTAAAGCTGATCCTGAATATTTATTCTACTTTTTAATACTATATCAGAAAAATAAGTACCGGCCATTTCCAGGTCCTGCCTGTAAGTATATGGGAATAATGCCTCATTTTCTTTCATAAAAGCTTCCGAAACGATCATCATACTGACGGGCATGCCACCGGCCTCCCACCAGCCTGATACGATCATGTCAAAATGATATGTTTCCCCCCGCAGTTCAAATTCTACCGGAATCCTGGCGCCCACTTTCGGTGTAATACCCAGATCTTCCATTGCTTTATCCGTTGTTGTAATTTCATTTGCCGCCTGAGGCACTTTGCCATAAGTGGGTACGCTAAAAGTCAATTCCTGCTCTGCTGCATCCATATAATCCAGCTCCACATTATGGTGATTTGTATTTGACAGAAAACCGATTGGACGCCTCTCTCCCACAATTTCAGCCATATCACTTTCCTTTAACTCCTGAAACTGCTCCGCAGTCATGTAGCGCAAGTCTGCATCTGACCTACTCCCTTTTTGCTTCTGGCTCGTCAGTGTCATAGACTGGGATGCACCGATTCCAATCGTTATGATTGATGTAAACAAAAGTGCTGTAAGGGCGATTGCCGTCACTGCTGCGATATTCCTTAATTTATTATTGAAAAAACTGCGTTTAGCCAGTTTTCCAACTACCTTTTTGTTATTATTTTCCAGCATTTGTTTCCCCTCCTAATTGGCAATCCTTCCGTCTTCAATCCTTATAATCCTGTCTGCAAGCTGCGCTATTTCATTATTGTGGGTAATCATAACGATTGTCTGATGAAATTTTTCACTGGTCATTTTCATCAGTCCCAGTACATCTGCGCTGGTTTTACTGTCCAGATTCCCGGTAGGTTCATCAGCAAGGATAATAGCAGGTTTTGTGATTAATGCCCGTGCTATCGCCACACGCTGCTGCTGTCCTCCGGAAAGGTTATTTGGCATATTAGAAAGTTTATCCTCTAAAGTAAGTATTCCCGCCACATCCTGTAAAAAGTCTTTGTCAATTATTCCTCCATCCAGTTCCACCGGAAGAACTATATTTTCATAAGCATTTAAAATCGGAACCAGGTTATAGTTCTGGAAAATGAATCCTATATTCCGGCGTCTGAAAATCGTCAGCTGTTCATCATTCATTTTTGCAATTTCTTTATCTCTGATCTGTACACTCCCCGATGTGGGAATGTCCAGACCTCCCATCATATTGAGCAGCGTAGATTTCCCGCTTCCTGAAGTCCCCACAACTGCCACAAACTCTCCCTGTTCAATCGATATATTTACACCATCCAATGCTTTTGTGATATTTGGATCCGTCCCATAATATTTTTTCAAGTCCCTGGTTTCTAATATATTTTTCATTTAAATTGTTCCCCTTTCTTTTGATAACACTATCTTACCATCCAATTATCTCAAACTTATCTCAATGGGAAATTATCTCTAAACTGTGATATTCTGCTTACATAAGGGCACAAGGAGCATAAGGGCAGACTTCTGTCCCTATGCTCCTTGTAAACCACCTAATTAGTAAGAAAAATCATAAATTCCGCCCCTTCCCGGGGTTTAGATCTCACTTCTACATATCCTCCCTGTAAAGTTATAATCTCCCTTGTGAGATACAGGCCAATTCCCACTCCCTCCTGGTCATGTACTTCTTTTTCCCGGTAAAAACGTTTAAAGATAGATGCCTGGTTTTTTTCCGGAATTCCTCTTCCGGTATCACGGATACTGATCCTGGAATAAAACTCCTGCCTCTCTGCTGAAACAATGATTTTACCTCCGCAAGGTGTATATTTCACCGCATTGTCCAGAACATTCGCAAGGGCTTCTGCCGTCCATTTTACATCATGGCTTAAAAACAATTCTTCGGAGCAGGTAACCGACAGATCGATCCCCTTCTCCTCAGCTTTTGGAAAAATACTGTTTAGCGACATCCCAAGGGTTTCATATACAGAGGCTCTTTTCATCTGCATCTGGAATATTCCGGTTTCCAGTCTGGACATCTTAATCATTGCCTGAATAAGAAAATCCAGTTTATTTACCTGAACCGTAATAGATTGCAGAAATTCTTTCTGCTTCCCCCTTTCTACTTCACGGTCCTGGAGAATACCCGCATACATCTTAATATTTGCAACCGGTGTTTTCGTCTGATGGGAAATATCTGATACCAGACTCTGAATCGCCATTTTCTCTTCCAGGCTTTTCTGATTATGGCGCTGCAAAATTTCATATAGCTTCATCAGCTTAGACTGCAGCTTTGACAAAAGTGTCTCACTGATGTCATCAAATATAATGTCTTCCTTTTCATCCAGCATTTCATCCAGACAGGCACTCATGGAATCTGTAAATCCTGTGATCTGCTTGCGCATAAATGCAATTACCGCTGCACCGATTCCTAAAAAACCAATTCCAAATCCGATTAATAATCCCCGCATTAACATATGATCTGTCACGTGCCACACCAGAATACTAAAAATAGCCAGCATTATCACAGCAGCACCATAAAAAATTCGATATATCCATAATGCCTGAAACTTAGCAGCCATGATTCTCACCTGCCCATTGATATCCCATTCCGTAAATAGTCTTAATATACTTATGGATATCATCTTCTATTTTGGAACGCAGACGGTTTACATTTACCGCCAGTGCGTGTTTATCCACAAAATTTCCATCACTGTCATACAGATGCTCTAACATCACCTGATGTGTTAAAAGCTGGCCTGGGTGTGCCGTTAACAGTTTCAGCATTTTATATTCCGTCGGTGTCAGGGACAATTCCTGATTCTTGATTCTGGCCTCCGGCTTATCAAAATTGATCAGTAAATAGGAATCCTGGTACTGGCTGGTATTTTCCGGCTTGGTATTGGTACATCGTTTTATAACCGCTGCAACTCTTCTGCGAAGGAGCACCATGCTGAATGGCTTCGTAATATAATCATCTGCACCAAGGTCAAATCCTCTGACTGCATCGCTTTCCAGATCGCAGGCTGTCAGAAAAATAACAGGAGTATCTATGAACTTTTTTAACTCCTGTATAAAATGAAACCCATTTCCATCCGGCAGGTTTACATCCAGGATAATCAGGTCAAATGTATGATTTTTCAGAATATTCCTCCCTTCTTCCAGGGAAAATGCGGACTTTATATCGTAATTCTCTGCTTCCAGATCAAAGCTCAAACCTGTATTTAATGCTTCATCATCTTCTATTATCAGTATACTGCTCATATCGATCTCCTTTTAAAAATTCCATTCAATTTAAGAAATGCCAGGCATCTCCCTTTGTGGGCTTTTGCCACATATGCTTTTTATTTTAGCACCCTCAAATACATTATTCCAGAACTTTCTATGTTTGCCCAAAACTGTTTGGAGTGATTCTTGACATTCGCCCACTGATCTTCTTATAATAATATTGAGGCGGTGGATAAAATGATAAATAAAACAGGAATTGGCAATTACGACGATAGCAGGCGGATTTTAATAAAAGCAGAGGATTATTTATATGTACTCCCTGATAAAGCCTTGAAACCATATATTTCAAATTATACCCTGACTTTTCCAAAAAAAGATTTAATGACTGACCAATACACTGTTATTCCACACGGGAGTTCAACTTTGGTCTTTCATTTTGACGGAAATCAGATGTATGGTGATTTGTTTGGGGCTGCAACAAAAGCAAATATCGTGGGAAAACAGGCTAATTGCTCCATATGGATTCTGATTGTGGAATTTCAGCCATGGGGTTTATCTCCATTTGTGAAGGAAAACCAGTCCGAACTGGCAGACAAAACATTTTCTCTGGCATTTATTAATAAACAAATTCAAAACCTTATTTTTGATCTTATAGATCAATCACAAAGTGTAGATTTCATTTTTTCAGGGTTGGACAAGATCTTTTTGAACTATTTGAATAGCGATCTTACATTTCAACATTATCACGATAACTTCGCATTAAAAATGGCTGCTAATCACATCATTCAGGAAGCTGGCCTAATAACCTCCAAAGATCTTGCCAGATCTGCTCATTACAGTGAACGGCATTTAAACAGGATTTTCAGACAATACATCGGAACCGGTACGAAATCCTTTGCCCGGATAGTCAGAGTCAATAAAGCAATTCAGTTATTTCAAAATCAAAATTTACCCACTATTTCTCATGTGGCTGATCAAATGGGATATTATGACCATTCCCACTTTACCCGGGATTTTAAATCCATTTGCGGCATTACACCTGCTAAATATTTAGAAAACATGTCCGATTTTTACAACGAAATATCTAAATATTGATTGTATAATGTAGTTTACAAAGGAGGTGAAAAGATATGAAATACGGTGGTACGCTTATAGCGGTTCAGAATATGGAAAAATCAAGATATTTTTATGAAACTGTAATGGAACAAAAGGTTACTATGGATTTAGGTGCTCATGTTTCCTTTGAAGGTGGTCTATCATTACAAAACAATTATGAAGAATTAGTAGGCGCCGAACTGATTCCATTATGTAAAGAAAACAATTTCCAATTATACTTTGAAACAGATGATCTTGATAAATGGTACGAGAAGATAAAGATGCTTCCGGAAATTGAGTTTTTACATGGCATAAAAGAATATCCGTGGGGACAAAGAGTCATGCGGTTCTATGACTACGAACAGCATATTGTGGAAGCTGCGGAAAGTATGGAGAGTGTTGTGAAGCGCTGTCTGTCTCTTGGCTGGCAGGTTGATCAAATAGCAAAGAAGACTATGCTCCCTGAGGCTTTTATTTCTCAGTTTTTGTAGACAGATATTATACTTTTCAACTGGCGAAGCATTGTGAAACAGTTTCTCTGCATATCCGGGAAAGATATCAGAAACAATGTAAAACCAGGGAGTGCCACACTTATTGTCTTCAACATTCCCTGGTTTTAAATCGCTCTTTATACCGTTCTTGAGGTATTATACAAACAGTCTGTTCATATCCCGCTGCATTCTAATCATCATTTCCTGTATTTCATCCTTATCGGGGATACCTCCCGTTTCTAACTTTTTAAGCATTGGCAGCATGTACTTATAAATTTTATCTTCTACCGATTTTTCGCTGATAATCTTACCATCCGCCCCAGTTGGCGTCAGCCTTTTCTTTGATTTTTCAAATTCCCGTAATGCTTTGGGAAGCCAGGGATACAAAGACACCATATCATAATTACGATACACGGACATATTTGGAGACTGGCCTCCTAATATCGTATGTGGAATGGCAATCTCAGCTCCCGAAGCCCATTTTATAAATTTAAATGCATGTTCAGCCTTTTTGGAATTACGTGTGATTCCTAGGCACCATCCCGCCATAACAGAAGTTCCCGGAAGCGACGCATATCCAAAATCATTTATAATTGAGGAATTAGAACGCTCCACTATACCTGTAGCATAATTATAAAAAGTACACAGCATAGCGCTTTCTCCTGCCACAAAATGCTGTACGGTATCACAGGGCCTGTCACTTAAAAATTCCGGTGTGGAATACCGAACCGCTTCCAATAAATTGCACAAACCCTTTTTTATAGCATGTGTTTTCATAATAATGCCGTTTTGGCTGTTATATAAATCGCCATCATAATCCCATATCCGGGGCATTAATTCACATACCAGCTGTTCCGGATAAGAAATGGACATGGTATGCCCATACAAAACCGGAGAATCAGGATTATAAGATTTCGTAAAAAATTTAGCCAATGTGTTAAACTGAAACCATGTCCGGGGAATCTTTAGCGGTACCATAAATCTTTTATCTAAATCCCTTGCAAGGCTTTCACTCTGAAACAAACTCTTTCTGTAAAATAAAAGCTGAGTGCATGCCATATAAGGAAGGGCATAATGCCTGTTTTTAAACATACTGTAATTTTTCAATGTACCGGTCAGATAAGATTCCGTATGAAAATCAGAATCCGTCATCATTTCATCCAGGCATATAAGATATCCCTTGTCTGCAAAATAAGAAAGCCAGGGCAGGTCAAACAATATAACATCTATATCATCCCTTCCGCTCTCAAAATAATCACAGATATATTCAAAAGCTTTTTCGGGGAGAACCTTTTTAATCCGAACGTTAATTTTTTCTTTGGCATAAAAATCAATCAGCAGTTTTGATAAACCACTGACAGAACTCTCATCATCCAGTAAAAGAATACATATTTCATCCTGAAATTCCAGTTTTCTATTTTCTTCGGCAGACCCCTGGCAGTCCTTAATTTCTTTTAAATTAAAACTATCCTGAAAGCTCAATTCTTCCTTTTCAAATACGATGGGGGATTTAATATTTTTCAAAAGCAGTTTTCCTGCTGCTTCTCCCATATTATAGGCAGAACGGGAAGTTTTAATTATTGTTGTATCATAATAAAATACATCATCTACTGCATCCCCGGTGGTAATAATCGATATATGTTTCCTTTCATCAATATGATAGATCTTCATTGCATATCTAATACCCTCTGCCAACCGGTAAGAGGTAGTAAAAATAATATCGGGTATTAACTCCGGATCTTCAAATAACTGGATTCCTGCACGGAAACCGCACTCTCGAATTGCTGTTGTGGAAATGATATTGTTTTCCACTTGTGGAATCCCTTTCTCTTTAAATACTTCCTCATATCCCTTTACAGCCATCCTGTTTTCGTCAAACTCATAGGGTCCAAGTACCATAGATATTTTCCGGAATCCTTTGTTCAGTACCGCCTTCGTAAGCTTATAAAATAACTCTCTGTAATCTACTGAAATAAAATTACAGTCAAATCCCTGTGGTCTGTGATCAATGAGAACATATGGGATTCTGGAACGTTCTAATTTTTCAAAAATGGATAAATTCTCAGGCTGGCAGGAATACAATATTATTCCCGATACATTTCTTCCAATGAGATTCAAAACCGCCTTTGTCTCTTTTTCCGTGTTGTTATCTGATAACTCAAGAACAAAATTACGGTTAAACTGGGAGAGGTACCCTTTTATACTGCTTATAATCTTTTCTAAATAAGGATCAGAAATATTGGGGAATACAATCCCAATATCATTATTCTTCTGCATTCGTAGCTCTCTTCCTGAATTATGGACTACATAATTGAGATTTCTGATTGCTGCATCAATACGGGCTGCCGTATCTTCCCCCACCTTCTTTTTGTTGTTGATGTAATTAGATACTGTAGCTATTGAGACACCTGATTGTTTAGCTACATCCTTAATATTTGCCATATTGAAGACCTCCTTTCACACATTTTATTCCCCATATTATACTATGCCCTAAGTATACTAAAGCATATTAATAAATGCAAGTTATCATTTAGTTAAACGTTTTACTAATTCATGGTTAAAAGGAATTGAATGAGCTATTTTACTATGCTATACTCAAACTATTAAAAGAAAGGACAAAAATGCTCATGGAATACAGTAATTTTTTTTACAGCTGCGGCGTTAAAAAATCCATAGTCATAAATGTAAATGAACAATCCGTCGATCAGAAACATCCTATTATTTTACTCTGTCACGGACATTCCAGACATAAGAATGACGGACTGGATATTTTGTCAGAAACCTTAGTTGAACATGGATTTTGTACTGCCAGATTCGATTTCAGAGGATGCAGCTCTCTTGATCCTGACCGATATGAACTATATTGTGCTACACAATGGCCGGAAGATCTGGAAAATGCCATCTCTTATGTATCTACGATCCCCTGCGTGGACAAGAATCGGATAGGGGTTGCGGGAATCAGTATGGGCGCATCCACTGCAGTATATGTCAGCGGCATTGATTCACGGATTAAAAGTACCGTCTCAATGGCGGGAATCGGTAATTGTTATGAATGGATGAAAGGCGTCTGGAGCAGAAATGAAGGCGATTTTCCATATTTTTTGAGAATATTAGAAAAAGACAAAGAAATCTCTGCTGCTACCGGTAAATCCCGACTGATTCATACCCTGGAAATGTATCATTCCAGTGAAGAAGAAAAAAAGAATCTTCAGTTAGACAGTTTCCTGAATAATGACATCAACGCCTTTGTATCACTGGCTTCACTTCGTAATATGATGAGTTACAGACCTATTGAAAAATGCAGTTCCATTCACCATCCCATCTTCTTTGCACATGGAGAAAAAGATGAACTGGTGCCTTTTGATGAATCCCTGCAGATGTATCAGGCAGCTTCATCTGCCGTAAAAAAGATAAAAAGCTATGAAGGGATTGAACATAATATTCCAATGGATCCTAACCGGCAGATTGTCTTTGATGACATTTCCAAATGGTTTCTTGAAACTTTATAAATTATTATCTATTCAATGTAAAGGAGAATTACTATGAAAAAGAAATTATTATCTGTTTTACTATGTGCCACAATGGTTACAGGGCTTTTTGCAGGCTGTGCATCTGCCCCGGAAAAGACAACTGAGAAGTCAACTGAAAAATCTACTGAAGCAGCATCTGATACTGTTGCTGCCACCGATGCTGCTGATACAAAGGCATCGGAATCTGACGGGGAAAGCAAAAGCGCCTCATCTAATTTAAAAATAGGCGTCACCTACTGCCTGCTCAGCGCACCTGCTGTTAAAGTTTTTGCACAGGGAATACAAGAAAAAGCAAAAGAACTTGGCATTGAACTGATTGAATTGGACGGTGGATGGGATCCCAGCAAACAAACGGATCAGATAAACTCACTTGTATCACAGAAGGTAGATGGCATTGTATTAAATCCGGTAGACGGAACCTCCATCATTCCAGCCGTAAAAGCAGCTCATGAAGCCGGTATCCCTGTTGTCATGGGTGCAATGAATATTGATGAAAGCGGCAGTGAATATGTTACTTCATTCGTAGGCGCTGATGATGAAGATGTCGGAAAGTCTGCTGGCGAGATGCTGAAAAAAACACTGGGAGAAAAAGGCGGAAAAGTTGCTATCGTGGAAGGAACTGCCGGAACCTCCGCACAAATTTTAAGAACAAAAGGATTCGAAGAAGCTGTTGCAGGAAGTAATATTGAAATTGTAACAAAGCTGGCTGGTGACTATGACAAAGCAAAAGCAATGACTGTTACAGAAGATATTCTTACCAAATATCCGGATATCGCCGGTATCTGGGTTCATGATGACACCATGTGCGTGGGAGTCGTACAGGCTATGAAGTCAATGGGCTTAACAGGAAAAGATGTTGCCGTTGTCAGTTATAACGGAAGCAAAGCTGGTGCAGACATGGTTAAATCCGGAGAAATCATCGCAACATCGGTACAGCCCCTTGTTGAAGAAGGACGCACCTCTCTGGATGTTCTGGTAAAAGCCATCAACGGTGAAAAAGTAGAAAGCTGGTATAAAGATCAAATAGATCTCTTAGACTCCACAAATGTAAATGATTACGACCCATCTCTTCTCTGGTAAACTGATAAATAAGAAATGAGGGTATTTATGAAGCAAACTACAGATGACTACATCTTAAACTTAAGCCATATTACCAAAACGTTTCCTGGTGTAACAGCATTAAACGATATCTCATTAAAAGTAAAAAGAGGGGAGGTTCTGGGTCTGGTAGGGGAAAATGGAGCCGGCAAATCTACACTAATGAAAGTGCTTGCCGGCGTAATATCCAAAGATTCCGGCACCATTGAAATCGATCAAAAGGAAGTTCGTATCTCATCTCCCCTGGAAGCACAAAAGCTGGGACTGAGTATTATATTTCAGGAATTTAATCTCGTTAATTCCCTGAGCATAGCAGAAAATATTTTTGTGGGAAGGCTTCAGAAAAAAGGGATTCGGGGCATTGATTGGAAAAAAATCTACGAAGAAGCCGGTATTCTCCTTAAAAAAGTAGGTTTATCCATCGACCCAAGAGAAAAAGTTGAGAACCTAAGTGTTGCCGGTAAACAGATGACGGAAATTGCAAAGGCTTTATCCTTTCAATCTAAAATCATTATCATGGATGAACCTTCCGCTACACTCACTTCTAAGGAATTAGAAAATTTGTTTGGAATCATTGACCAGCTAAAGGCATCGGGTATTACCGTGATCTACATCTCCCATCGCCTGGATGAAATATTCCGCCTCTGTGACCGCGTAACCATTATGCGCGATGGTGCCGTGATTGATACGAAACCAATCGAGAACCTGACAAAAGAAGCCATTATATCAAAAATGGTTGGCAGAAATATGGATCAGGAATATCCCCCAAGAGAAGGTACTTTCCAGTCGGAAGTTGTATTAGAAGCTGCAGGCCTTACAAGAGACAAAGCGTTCCATAATATCTCCTTCCAGTTACATAAGGGTGAACGGCTTGGCATTGCAGGGCTGGTTGGATCCGGACGTACCGAGATCGTGCGCTGTATCTTCGGAGCTGATAAATTAACTTCCGGAACAATTACCTTAAACGGAAATAAAGTTCAAATAACTTCTCCAAGGACAGCCATAGAAATGGGAATTGCCTTTGTTACTGAGGACAGGAAGAACCAGGGGCTGATACTGGAAGAGTCTCTAAGCGTCAATACCAGTCTGGCTGCCTTACATAAAGTTACATCAATGGGGTTTGTTGACAAATCTCAGGAAAAACAAGCTGCTCTCTCCTATATTGAAAAACTTCATACCAAAACATCCGGTACAGAAACTACCGCACTTAGTTTAAGCGGAGGCAATCAGCAAAAAGTTGTTCTGGCAAAATGGCTTTTTACAGATGCACAGATTATTATACTAGACGAACCTACAAGAGGGATCGATGTTGGTGCAAAATACGAACTCTACCAGCTGATCAACCAACTGGCGGACGAAGGCAGGTCCATAATAATTATTTCCTCCGAATTACCAGAAATTATCAATATGAGTGACCGGCTCCTGGTAATCCATGAAGGAGAGCTAAAGGGAGAACTATGCGGAACTGACAAAACCCCTGAAAACATTATGAAAACTGCAATCTTAAAGGAGGAAAAATGAGAGAAAAACTGTTTAAATTTTCAAATCTGATTTTGCTGCTTATTTTCATCCTGATTGCATCATTCGCAGCAGATAATTTTTTAACTGTTCAAAATTTAATCAACGTAATCCGACAGTGCTGCATTCTTGGGCTTTTAACTATAGGTATGTCCTTTGTATTAATCTGTGGGCATATGGATCTCTCCATAGGAAGCATCATGACCTTTACCGGAATTATCGCCATTTCTTTCAGTGCAAAAATGCCTGCGGTTCCCGCAATATTATCTGCACTCGTAGCAGGAATTCTATGTGGAATGATAAACGGCCTCATTGTGGTCCTCACCCATGCTAATTCCGGTGAATCCCTTATGATTACCTTTGGTACACAGTTGCTTTTCTCCGCGTTAAGCCTATTATACACACAGGGATTTTCTCTGGAAGGAAGCACTTCCGGCTTCTATAATGCAATAGGAACCGGTAGTATTGGAAGATATCTGCCTATTCCGGTCATAATTTATATTTTGCTATCGATTGTATTATCTGTTATAGAGAGCCGTACAGCGTTCGGGCGTAAAATGCATATCACAGGCTTTAACACCGTATGCAGTCAGTTATCCGGTATACAGACAGGGCTTGTAAAGTTAATCTGTTATGGAATCTCGGGGCTAATGGCTGGTGCAGCAGCAATTGTACTGACCTCCCGTACCCTGGGTGCAACCCCAACTGCCGGAACCGGTTATGAAATGGATGCCATAGTGGCTGCCGTCTTAGGCGGAGTCAGCCTTTCAGGCGGTGTAGGAAGCATTGGCAAAGCTTTTGTGGGAGTTCTTACTTTAGGAGTCCTGGGAAATGCAATGAATTTATTGGGATTCCAGACATTTGACCAAAATATTGTGAAAGGCCTTGTGTTGATTCTGGCAATCGCTTTCGAGGTCTGGAACCGCAAGCTAAATATGCAAAACAGGAGGACAAAAAATGTTAAACTTCAGGAAAATCATTAGTGATCAAAAACCTTTTATTGTACTCCTGGTAATAATCGTTGTAATGAGTATTGCTTCATCATTTTTCTTTACCATCGATAACCTTACAAATATCTTAGTTCAGGCATCCATTTACGGAATTATGGCATGCGGTATGACCTTTGCTATAATCGGAGGCGATTTTGATTTATCCATTGGTTCTATAATGGCATTGTCCGGCCTAATCAGCGTACTTGCAGAACCGTATACCGGACAGATTTTATCCATTATTTTAGGTATTCTGTCAGCCTGTCTGCTTGGTCTGGTGAATGGCTTTTTGATTGCAAAATGCCATATCAGTTCCTTTATCGCAACGATCGGAACTTCCTACATCATAAAAGGAGTTGCATTAAAAATATCAGATGGCAATCCGGTCAGCAGTCAAAACAGCTGGTATTCACTTATTGGCAATGGAAAACTCTTTGGCATTCCTTTCCTGATTTTACTTCTTATTGCACTGGTTCTGATTACCTGGTATATTTTAACCTCCACCCGCTTTGGCAGAAATATCTATACCATGGGTGGCAATTCAGAAGTAGCGCATAATAGCGGTATTAATATTGAATTCTATAAAATATCGGTATTTATGCTGAGCGGTTTATCAGCTGGTATAGCAGGTATTTTAAATTCTTCAAAATTGAATACCGCCTCTGCACTGCAAGGCGATAATGCAGCGCTATCTGTCATCACCGGAGTCGTTATCGGAGGTACCAGCCTGATTGGCGGAGTCGGCAGCATAGGAAAAAGTATTGTCGGCATTCTGCTGTTCAGCGTCATTACAAACGCACTTGATTTATTAGGCGTCTTTTCTTACTATCAGACCGCCATCCGGGGTATTCTTCTTATATTCATTATTGGAATGGGTGCCTGGAGCAGAGCACAGAAAAAAAGTGAGTAAGTCTTCGCGGCTTACCCACTTTTTTTAATCTTTTCCCTTACTTCCATGTCTTCCAGATATCTGGCTTAAATCCCACCGTAGCAGACATTCCGTTTCGGACAATGGGTGTCTTTAAAATCTGCTGATTTTCAAGAACCTTCTCTGCCTTATCTTCATCAGCAATATACCTGACCAGCGCCAGGGCATCCTTATCCCTGCACTTTTCATCAAGCATATTGTCAAGCCCTCCCACTGCCTGCATCACCTTTGTAAATTCACCTTTGCTCATTCCTTTTTCTTTCAAATCAATCAACTGAAAAGAAATACCGCGTTCTTTAAAATACCGCTGCGCCTTTTTGGTATCAAAACATTTTGTGGTTCCAAATATTTGTATATTCATCTTTCATTATCCTTTCCATATTCTACTGTCACGTCCTGCAGCCATATCCTGTATTCTGCCAAAGATTCCTTACTTACATATTACTGCCTGTCACAGATCCAAGGTCCCAGCGTACCTGTGAAAACCAGCTTTGTGGCGACAGACTGAATCTCGGAAAGCGTCGTGTCTTATTCTACTATTCTTCCAAATAAGTCTTAATATACTCCTTACGCACCTCTTCCGGTACAAGACTTCCACCAGTTGCCCAGACGACGTGCACCGCCTGCTCCATTTTATCACACAGCTGGTTTTCCTTCAAATATTTTTTCGTCTCCGGATACCTGTTCATATGGATGGGTCCGGTAAATGCTGCACAGGCACTTGGCTCCAAAAAAATGTCTTCCCTTTCTAATAAACTCCGCATATAATCGTATAAATGAGCATCCCCGATTGTAAAAATACCGCTTAGCAAAGGTTTCATGATGCCGCCTACAAAACCGGAAGGACGTCCAACAGCCAGTCCGTCTGCGTGGGTTTGCCCGGATAATCCAATGTCCTGCACACAGATCTTCTGATGAAGCCCCGTTGCCATTCCCACAAGCATACACGGTGCTTTTGCCGGTTCTGCAAAAAAGCAGTGTACGCTGTCGTTGAACAATTGTTTTAGTCCAAAGCTGACACCGCCCGGGGCACCTCCAACTCCGCAGGGGATGTATACAAACAACGGATGATCCGAATCCACGCTGATTCCCTGGTCTTTTAGCTGTCCCATCAGCCTTTTTGCCGCAACTGCATAGCCCAGGAATAAATTCCGTGAATTTTCATCGTCTACAAAATAACTTTTCGGGTTCTCATCCGATCGTTTTCTACCATTTAATACTGCTTCACTATAGTCAGATTCATACTCCACAACCTTGACCCCATGGCTTCTCAGCAGCTCTTTTTTCCACTGCCTGGCATCTCCCGACATATGTACAATTACATTGTAACCAATGGCTGCACTCATGATACCAATACTCATGCCCAGATTACCGGTGGATCCCACCTGTATGGTAAACTCACCAAAAAAGGAACGGCTCTTCCCTGATGCCAGAGCTTCGTAAGAATCCTGAAGCGAAATCAAACCATGTTGAAGAGCCAGATCCTCAGTATGCTTCAGGACTTCATAGATCCCTCCCCTTGCTTTTATGGAACCTGCAATTGCAAGATGGCTGTCCTGTTTTAATAACAGCTTTCCGGTAAGGGTGCAATGGTATTGTTCATTTATATATTTCTGCATTTTAGGAATAGGCGTCAGTACAGATTCAATGATTCCTCCCTGGTCTTCTGTCTCGGGAAAACACTTTGCTATAAAAGGAGCAAAACGCTTCAATCGCTCCTCTGCCTCATCAATGTCTTTCATGGAAAGTTCCAGGTCTTTTTCGGCAAGATGAAATGGTATCCGGTCCGGATTTATCCAGACAGTTTCCTTCTCTTTGACTATGGAATTTAAAACCGGTGTATTTCTGACCAGGTCTGCTGTTTCATATATGCTCATCATTCAACATTACCTCTTTTTCACATTTTTCATTACGCTCTCCATTTTTATGAAGAAAAGCCGCAGGCGTTTCGCCCATAAATATCTTGAAATATTTATAAAAATTATTGAGATTTTGATACCCAGTTCTCAGAGCCGTTTCCTGAATGGATAATCTCTCATTTTGAAGAAGCCGCACCGCATTTTCTATACGGACCTTATGTATATAATTCAGGATAGTCATATCCATATATTTTTTAAATACTCTGGCAATATGACTCTCCGTGCAGTAAGTCTCTCCTGCCAGGTCTTCCAGTTCTATTTTTTCATCATAGTGATGGTGAATGTACTCCAATATATGGTTTACCGTCTCATTATTTGTAAATCCCCAGCCTACTGCTCTGGTGATCGCCTGCTTCAGCTGGGAAAATTCAATTGGCTTGGAAATGATATCACAGACATTCAGGCGCAAAGCCTTTTGTGCATATTCAAAAGAATCATATGCTGTAATCACTACCACTTTTGTATTTTGAATACTCTGTATTACTTCAAATCCATTCATAAAAGGCATATGGATATCCATGAAGACCAGATCCGGTTTTGTCTTCTCAATTAATTTCAATGCATCCCTGCCATTTTCAGCCGTTCCGATTACCTCTATGGGCAGGTTCTCTGACTCAATAAAATACTGTATAATATTTAATGCCGCTTTTTCATCATCACAAATAACCGTTCTTACCATATTGAGCCCCATCTCCTTCCGTAACCGGCAAGATCAACCGGAATCTTGTTCCATGAGGCATATCCGGGGAAATCTCCATTAAAAACTGTTCCTCATATACCGCCTCCAGCTTATGGTATATCATAGATAAGCCATGGGCAGTATTGCTCTTCATCCCCATATTAATGGCATAACATTCCTGGTCATTCAAGAGATGCCCGCTGTTGCATATCTCTATATGGATACGGTCCTCAATCAGCCGGATACGGATATGCAGTATTTTTTCTTCCGCTGCCGTAAACCCATGAATAAATGCATTTTCTGTTACCGGCTGAAGGAAATTAAATGGAACGTATAACTGCAAAGCCTCTTTTTCAATTTCATATTCCACGCTTAATGTCTCTGCATACCTGAGCTTTTGCAGCTGCAAATACGCTTTCAGGTATTCATACTCTCTTTCCATCGTTACCATGCCATCCTGATTCCGCAGCGTATAATGAAACATCTTAGATAAATCTATGATAGACTGATATAAAGAAACCGCACCCGTTTCCAATGCCATTGACGCCATGCTGTTCAATGTATTAAACAGAAAATGATTGTTGATCTTCAGATCCGTCATCGCATATTCGGTGTCTTTTAAATTTTTCATAAGCAGCTGCTGGGACTCTCTGGTACTTGAAATCTCCAATTCCTTCTCCGTAAGCTCCTGGCGGAATTGATTGAATTCACATACATTTCGAATTGCTTTGGCTATTTTAAATAATAGATTTTTAATACCCACCACCGTACTGTCCGGCGTATCATACAAACCATATATTTCTTTGGTCATTTCCTTTGACTGCCTCACGTATCCTCCCTGAATATAACCCAGGCAGGATTTTTGGTAATACAGAGGCAATGCATACACATCGATACCATGAGGGCAGCTGACGGTACTTTCTTTTTCCATATCTTCAGCCTTTTTGGGAATCATACAGGGACAGGCACCATAGGACAAGGAAGGGCTGCAATGCTGCATACAAAAAGTGGGGAAATACTTGCTTTTCGCAACCAGATTTCCTTTTCTGTCAAATATGGCATAAGCATAGTGCATGGTCTCCAGGAACTGTGTTCTGATAGCCTCAACAGCAACATATAAAAGCTTTGCTGATTCAACAGGATTTAATTCTTTTGGTTCCTTACCCGCCTGCGGCAGAAATGTTTCCTCATCCAGATTGGAAGGATTGGATATCAGCAAATGTTTCAAAGGCGTGTCCCCGGTATTGTAGATTTCATGAATGATCCCAGCCGGCATATGCAGATAGACACCGGGGGCAAGCTCTGCTTTTATCCCATCTATCAGGGACCTTCCGCAGCCTTCCAATATATAAATAACCTGTTCTTCATAATGGACATGGGGCGGCTGATGCTTTCCTTTTTCCAGCAGCACAGTTCCTGCGTTCATCGCTGCCTGGGAAAATCGGTCATCTTCCTTATTTAGCCACTCCACATACCCCCAGTCTGTCTTCTGTATTCTCATATGCATTCTCCCTGGTTTTGTATAATAAAATATATTTCCATTATAACCGATAAACAGCCATCCAGCCAGTATGTCTTGTCACAGCCCAGAAATAACAGCTTAATTTTCTACTAATCCCGCCTGATACAACGGAAACTTTTCGATCAATGCCTCAGCCTGAATCTTGCATGCAGACAAATTTTCTTCATTTTCCGGGTCATTTGCCACTTTGTTCATAATTTCTGCAATTTCTATAATTTCTTTTTCTTTTAATCCTCTCTGTGTCACTGCGGTTAATCCGATCCGGACTCCGCTTGTAATGAATGGTTTCTCAGGATCAAAAGGAATCATATTCTTATTTACCGTAATGCCAACTGCATCTAATGCATTCTGGAAGCTTTTTCCCGTAATGCCTTTTCCCCGCAGGTCTACAACAAGAAGATGGTTGTCCGTACCCCCGCTGACTATCCGAAATCCATGTTTTGTCAATTCTTCTGCTAATTTTTGCGCATTCACAACAACCTGCTTCATGATTGCCCTGAATTCATCGGTAGCGGCATACTGGAAGGACCAGGCTTTTGCCGCCATGGTATGAAGCTGTATGGAACCCAGGCATCCGGGAAATGTACCTTTATCCAGTAATTTTGCATGCTCTGCTTTACAGAAAACCATTCCGCTTCTGGCGCTGCAAAAAGTTTTGGTGGTAGATGATGTTACAAAATCAGCATATGGAATCGGACTTGGGATTACTTCTGCTGCTACCAGTCCGGCAACGTGTGCCATGTCCACCATAAAATATGCCCCTGACTCTTTTGCTGTCTTTGCTATTCTTTCATAATCAATCAGTCTTGGATAAGAACTTGCTCCTGCTATAATCAATTTGGGATTGACTTCTTTTGCCTTTGCATCCAGAGCATCATAATCGATCTCTTCTGTCTCTTTATCCACTCCGTAAAACTCATAATTATATATTTTACTGACCCAGTTAGCCGGTGATCCATGAGTCAGATGCCCACCCTGGTCCAGACGCATACTAAGCACTTTGTCTCCCGGTTTTAAAATCGCTGCAAACACACTGTAATTTGCCGTTGAACCGGAATAGGACTGAATGTTGGCATGCTCTGCCTTAAATAACTTTTTCGCTCTTTCCACACCAAGCTTTTCTACCTGGTCGGCAACATGGGAGCCTGCCTGAAAACGTGCTCCAGGATAACCTTCCAGTGTCTTGTTGGTAAATACACTCCCCGTCAGCTCCATAACTGCCAGGGGCGCTGTACTCTCCGATGCAATCATCTCAATATTATGTATCTGCCGGCTTAATTCCTGATCTACTAATCCAGCTAATTCCGGGTCTGTCGCTCTCGTTTCTTTTAACATATGCTATCTCCTCGTATAATAAGTTTGTAAGCAAGAAAAACACAGCTTACAGACTTATTT
>OATB01000677.1_pt1 | contig 19421 bp, 14 predicted proteins | sample 1494941 | NCBI WGS metagenome assembly OATB01 (sample SAMEA2579931, study PRJEB22360) | human gut metagenome | reverse complement strand
GGGGCAGTGATTTTAGTTGCCATCGTTTCATGGATTTTAGGACGAAAATAGAGAAGATTTTTCAGAAGAGTTTGGGCGATTGTCCAAACTCTTTTTTTATATTCTTTAATATTATCCAGTTTATTAAAATTAGATTAAATATAACTTTCCTTTGATAGGTGGTTTTGTTAAAATTTAATTAAAAAGTCGTTGCGTGGCAAAAAGGAGGTGCATCAGTGAAACATAGGAAACAATGGTTAATCGGACTACTCATTATTTTAATCATAGGAATTGGAGGAAAATGGTATATGGACGAACAAGAAAAAGCGAAACTACACGAAATCCAAACAGATTTAGCGAACTATTTGTATAATAACTATCGGTTATATACAGTGAACGAAAAAGAAGAAGAGAAAATTTTTAAAGAATTTAATAGAGGTAAAGGTTCCCTGACAGAACAAGAGTTTTTTGACAAGCTTGAAAAACTAAAAGAATACTCTGATATCAATAAAATAGAATTTACAGGATTTTCGGTAAGTCCAATGAAAATGTTGAAAGTACACTATACAATAAATAAGAAGCTAAATAAACAGACGTATCTCAACACTATTTCCGCAGAGACAAATAAGTTAGTATTCAAAATCGGTGAGCATGAGGGCGAGGGACCCTATTATCTTGAGAAAAAGCCAACAGCAACCAATTTACCTGTACCAGAAAGTTTGGTTACGTACGATGAAGGAGGGATTCGTTAATGGATCAAAATAGGATATTATCAGACCGTGTATATGGCGTTCAAAAGGATAAATAAATACTAAGCTTGAAGGTACTGACTAAATTGTAATCGATGACATATAAAGGAACAAACCAATAAAAATTATCGTACATAAAGACCAAGGAGGTGAATCAGTGAAACATAAAAAGCAATGGTTAATCGGACTACTCATTATTTTAATCATAGGAATTGGAGGAAAATGGTATATGGACGAACAAGAAAAAGCGAAACTACACGAAATCCAAACAGATTTAGCGAACTATTTGTATAATAACTACAGACTTTACACAGTAGATGAAGCAAAGGATGAACAGCTAAATAAGGAATACAACAGAGGGGAAGGTAGTTTAACTACGGAAGAATTTCTAAAAAAATCAGATAAATTAAAAGAATACAGCGATATTAAAAAAGTAGAATTTACCAGTTTTGCAGTAGGGCCAATGAAAGGTTTAGAGGTCGAATTTATTATTAACGATGTGTATGAAGATAATACAACATTAAGTACTATCTCAGCAGAAACAGGAAAATTTCGCTATAGTTTGGATCCAGGAAATACGAGAAATAATTATGTTTTAGAAGAAAAAGAACAGCCAACTTCTGTAACAATACCCAAGAATAAAATTATTTATTATGAAGGAGGGATAAAGTAATGGACAATTATCGGAAATTTTCTGAAATAGTATACGGAGTGGAGAAAGAAACAACAAATTCAGGAAATGTTATTAAATACAAAGGGGCGAAGTATCTTGTAATCGATACCATCGATACTGATAAAGATACTCTCGGATACGAACATGAACTAAGAAGCAACAGCATGCAAGCTATGACAGTGGCTGAAATCAAAGATGAATATAAGTCATATAAGGATAGTAAATTAAAAGAAATCAAAGGCTATCCCCAATCCGTAATCAACCAAAATCTCACCATTGTCTACGCTGGTACCAAATCATGGCAAGATTGGAAAACCAATTTTCGAGAAATTGGTTTTAATGATAAACACCAAGCTGGAGCGTTCCAATCTGCTTTAACATATGCCAGTCAGATTGAGCGCCAATATTCTCCTGAAGCTGGCTATACAATTAACACGACGGGTCATTCTCTTGGTGGTGCCGAAGCAATTTACGTTGCGGTTTTGAAAGGCTACAATGCCATCACGTATGGTGCGGCTGGTTCAGGATTGACAGACGAACAAATTAAAAACTACAAAGGTCAAATTATTAATTTCTATGATACTTCAGATGCGGTCACCAGCAGTTTTGTAACAGGTGGACAAGGGAAAATTCCTTTTTATAGTTTTGGAGTTGATAATTATAGTGGCGTAATTGTTGGCTGGGTTAAAAAGACGTTCGGCCATGATTTGGATATGTTTGAAATTGATGATGCCGGTAATTATATTGATAAATTTGGCGATATTGCTGTCTATTCAGATGGGCATGGTGGGGTTGCAATCGAGCAAACCATTCTGGCGCAGCAGATTTTAGAAAATAAAAATAGAATCCGTGGGCTGGAGACTTACGACGGCACGAATCCTGAGACATTGGCAGAAATCAACCGTTTAAAAAAAGAAAACAAATGGCTTCAAGAACAACTGAAACAATTTAATCAGTTGAATGAATTACGTGTTTCTTTAACGGCGAGCGGTGGCGGATTATCTAGTAATGAACGGATTTATTTAGAAGATAGTCAAGCCTTAGCGGTTGTTAAAGTCGCCGCATCACAATTTGATGTAGCGATGGAAGAGTGCCTACATATTTACAAAAAAGTGATGCAAGAATTACAAGAAGATTGGGAAAACGGATTGCAACTCATTCAACGACATACACCAGAACTTTCGTATGCAGAAATGAGAGAGGCGATGGATCAAGTCCAATGTACGAAACAAACGATGGTTGACCAAGATCTGGAATATTTCCAGAAAAAATTCAGCAAAATCAATCGTATTAGAACTTCATTTGTTCAATTAACCCAACAAATTACCGCTAAAATAAATGAATTGGTTCAGAGAGATCAAGAATTAGCGAACCAACTGAAAGGAGCCTTAACATGACGACAGCCGATGAGCTAGAAAGATGCCGCAGACAATTGCGGGAGTTAGATGAGCAAGAAATGCTCTTAGCTTCTTATCAGAGAAAAAGCCAACAACTCGCTGAAGAAACCTATTATAACATTCAGTCTGCTATTCGAATGATTGCCGAAAATCAGCAACCACTACAACAAGCGAGACAAGCGCTTGGCCGATTAGAATATGACTTTTCAGAAGAAGTAAGTCATGCTAAGAGAAAACTTTACCGTCAGAGGGAAGAGTTAGAAATAAAGTATAGAAAATTAAATGCACAGCGGGAAAGTTAACGAAGGAGGATGTTCATGGAGTTATTGGAGAAATTATGGAAAGAATACCAAAAGAATCTGCAAAAAGTAACAGCGCAGTCTCTCGGTTTATCGCTGTTACAACAGAGTAAAAAAGTACAGAAAAGCAAGCGAAGGGAAAAAAATGCTTTAGGACAAGCCAAACGCTCAATAGAAAATGCAAATACTGGCTTAGAAAAGTCGGTCCAAGGACAATTTGGTAAAAAAGTAACCGATGTCTTAGACATACAGAGTCAAACTATAGACAGTTTGTAATAGATGTGAACTTATTTTTAATTAAAAGAAAGAGTCCTCAACCATTCGATATTTTGAGAATAGTTGAGGACTCTTTCTTCAACAAAAATCAACAACATTTGTTGAAGTTATTTGTAGATAACGTTTATCATTCACAAATTTACATTTTTTTGTAACGGATATCTCGTATAGTAATAACTGCAAATGAATTTCAGAAAATTTTTTGATAAGTCATCAAAGTGAGGGGATAGCGGTCTTTTATTGAAAAATAGCAACACAAAATAAACAGAACAAAAGAGAGAGGAATTCAAAGAATTATGACAGAACAAACACCAACAAAGCTTTTGAATAAAGGCTTTATCAGTATTACAGTGATTAATTTCATTGTCTATCTTGTTTATTATTTATTAATGGTTATTATTGCGGTGATTGCGCAAGATAGCTTACACGCTACTTTAGGTCAAGCGGGTTTGGCCTCAGGAATTTACATCATCGGGACATTGCTTGCACGACTTTTCATGGGGAAACTCCTTGAACTGATTGGGCGCAAACAAGTCTTACGTTATGGGGCTTTGTTTTATCTTTTAACGACTGTTGCGTATATGTATATGCCAAGTATGGGCATTCTTTATCTGGTCCGTTTTTTAAATGGGTTTGGTTACGGAACCGTTTCGACAGCGACCAACGCAATTGTTACCGCCTATATCCCTAAAAACAAAAAAGGGGAAGGGATCAATTATTATGGTTTGAGTACTAGTTTAGCAGCCGGCATTGGGCCATTTATTGGGATGTTATTGTTAAATGTTTCCAACTTCCATGTCATTATTAACTTTTCAATTATTTTAATTTTGTTAACAACCATTGCTTGCTTCATTTTCCCAGTGAAAAATATTGAGTTAACACCTGAACATCGTGAAGCTTTATCTAAATGGAATTTTGATAGTTTTGTTGAAAAGAAAGTTTTATTTATTACATTTATCGCCTTTTTAATGGGTCTTGCTTATTCAAGTGTCTTATCTTTCTTATCTTCTTATGTCAAAGTAATCGATTTAGTTGACGTCAGCACCTTCTTCTTTATCGTCTATGCGGTCGTGATTACCTTAACACGTCCATCGACAGGTCGGATTTTCGATGTCAAGGGTGAACGCTACGTCATGTATCCGAGCTACATTTTCTTAACACTAGGCTTATTCTTATTAAGTATGACTACGTCTGGTTGGATGTTATTAGTTTCAGGTGGGTTAATTGGCTTAGGTTATGGTACTTTCATGTCAAATGGCCAAGCGGTTTGTCTTCAAGAAAGCCCAAGTCCTCACCGTATCGGGATTGCTTTATCGACTTATTTCATCGGTTTAGACCTTGGATTAGGGGTTGGTCCGTACGTTTTAGGTGAATTACGTAACTTTATGTCATTCCAACAAATGTACTTCTTAGCAGGCTGTATCCCAATCGTTTGTACCATTTTATATATGGTCTTCCACAAAGCTAAAAATGATGCCAAAGATTTGTCTCTTGAAACGATTGAAGAGATTGAACACGGCTCAGAACTATAAATGGACAAGGAGTGATTTCAATGCCTAACGATGAACGGATTTTAAACGTTTTACAACAAACACTAACGGAAATTCAACGCATGAACACGCGTTTAGCTAAAATTGAAACAGAGTTAGCCGATGTCGATCAACATCACGCGACTTTGGATCATTACTTGCAAGAGCTAGAATTGGTGACAGAAAATAACAACGTCATGTAAAGTGAGTAGTTAGTAAATGAATGTTCTACGTTTCGGTATCACTAGAGTGGAACATTGAAAATTTTCGTAAAAAACGCCAAAAGGCAGCAGTTTTTCTGCTACCTTTTGGCGTTTTTTGTAATTTTTATCACTTAAAATGTTTCACGTGAAAACTTTTAAAAGTGGCGTGGACTTTGTTTGGTGACAATTTGTGTATTTAAATTTTCTAAGTTTTGCGCTAGTTCACCAATGCTAGCAGAAAAATCAACATAATAAGTGGGAACCGTTGATTTGACACTAACTTCTGAAAAGATATCTGTAATAATTACATCGAAAGGCTTTTCTGGTGAAGCGACAAAAATTAATTTTTTATCCACGGCTTTACTTAGCTTTTCATAAAGGGTATCTAAAATTAAATTACTTTGATTGGTCCTTACTAAGACACGAATCGGTGGTAAAGATTTCGTTTTCAGTGTACAAAAAAGAATGAATAAGCAGTCAACTAACAATTTTTCATTGCCCATCAATGTTGGAAGCATTTCAATTGTAAGGCGCTTCACATCTTTGTAGAGACTTGGGTTTTTTTGAAGTGCTTCTTTTAAAAAGCTTTCTTGCACAAATGGATTGGCAATCGTGACAAAGGTCTTAAAAAAGACGCTTAAATTTTGGATAGAAGTATATAGATAAAGATACTCGTGAAATGTCAATTTAATTTGATAAAAAGACGTTAGTTGATAAATGATCTCTTTAATGGGTGAGCCTAATAGCTGGACCATATGCATCCGTGCTGCAGGAATTTCCAAGACATCTTGTGTGGCGTAGCTGACACTAATCGTCAATAAGAAAAAGGCAAAAAGGCCTTCTTTTTGTATAAATTTTGTTGGAACTTGGTGTAAGGCTTCTTCTTTAAAAAACAATTCAAATTCACTCAGATTAACAAAGGGATTAACAATCGCTTCTTCCTCCACGAAAGTTTCTTTGATAAAAAAGCCCTCTTTCCAACGCGCTAAAATCACAGCAGAAAAAATTAAGTCTTTTGTAAAATCTTGTGTTGTATTGAAAGAAACAGAGTGTTTTAAACGTCGAAAGAGACTATGGACTTCTTTTTTAGTAATCGTGTACAACGGCCAATCCCCTTCAGAGTAATTGTTCCAAAAAAGCATCATAAAGAAAATCCGGATATCTTTTTCTTTGCCCACCAACACATTGGTACGTTTTAAATTGATTTCAATCTGATATTTTTGGAGTCATTGGTTTAATTGTCCAATTTTTCGCGTAAAGGTTGATGAAGAAATTTCTAGGACTTTTTCAAAATGTTTGCTATCAATTGCATTATGGTTAAAGGCATAGGTCAGTACTTGATACGCGAAACTTTTTTTGACAAAGTAGGGCATCAAAAACGACAGTTGGAAATAGGGTGCAAACCAAAATGTGATTTCTTTGGCGTTTGCTGATAAAGAAAATAAGTTCTCCCAGCCGTTTTTTTCAATTTCTGTTTGGAGCAAAGCCACAGATTGTAGAATAGTATTTTGTTGCATTTTTAATTGAGTCGCTAAAGTAGAAATCGCCAATGTTTGTTCTTCTGCTTCACGACGTTCGAGTAACTCTTCTAAAAGAGCAAAACTTTTACGATAAGGTACATCAAGTAACCCTGTTAACATCCGATTCCCTCCAAACTGTTTTCCCCACGTAATTTGGCAAAATAAATTTTGCGAACTACTTGTTTTAGGTTATAGTATTCGTCTAAATAAGGAACGGGATGCCAATAAAAGGTTTTGCTGGCGTGAAAAAGCGGATTATTTTTGTCAGTAATGACTAAGTCAGGCACTTCTTGAATATGATTAACAAATTTCAAAGGAACATCGCAATAATTATTGATTTCCTTCGCTAACCAATTTTCTTGTATCTGATTAATAGATGAATGAAGTAAAATTTTAACAGGAATTTGTTTATTTAATAAAACACTCCGAATAATTAAAAAAATGGTTTCTTTAAATAACGCATCTAGTGGATGTTGTTTGTCAAAAGGCAAACGCTTTAAGAAATAGTTGGTTGTTCGTGAAACATTTGGGTATTGTTTTTCATACAAAGAGACATTAGCAACCTCATAGCTCAATTCCTCTTCCACAGGGAAATGAATCAGTCGTTCACTGGCATTGGATAAATTAACCAACAAAAAGACCACTTCTATTGCGCTTAAATCCAACTGTAATTGCGTACATTTTTCAAAAATCCAAGTAGCGTGTGGACTGTTATCCATTCCCATGATCGCTAAGTTGGCAAAGTTGATGGTTTCCATTTGGACCAGAGAGTACATCGTTAATGTGCTGAAGAAATCATAATAAAAATGAATCTCAGCTTGCCAAGTGTCAGGCTCTTTTTGTTCATCAATAAAACAATCATTCACTAATAGTTGGAATTCTGAATAAGGAAAGGCCAAATTAATAGCAGCAACTTCTGGATAATTGGTGATTGTAAAACCGGATTGATAACGGAGTAAACCTATGGACATAATTAATTTTAATTTGCGTAAATCAGTATATGTAAAGTAAGGGTAACGGTTTTTGATGATTTCAATGAAGTTCTGCAATTGTGCTTGATTAGTCTTAGATAGAAATGGTACTAGAGAAGTTCCTGAAATGAAGAATAAGGAATAAAAGAAACTGCGAAAATCTTTCTCGTTACCACAAATTTTTTCTCGTCTTTTTAAGTTTAAATAACAATTAAATCTAGCTAGATGATTATTTAAACGGTCACTGACTTGTTTAAAAATAGAAAAGTTAATAAAGTGCTCTTCACAAAAATCTTTGGCTGAAGTGTAGCGTTTTAAAAGTAAATCCAGGGCTAACATATAGGTTAGTGACCCGCGGACAACAGCTTCTTTCATTAACTCAATCGGGATATTTTCATCGGCAACTAATTCTATGGACTGTTGATTATTAATAATGCGAATATGTACATTTTCATGTGTATTGACTCGAGAAATTAACAAAGTTAATTGATTCAGTAAATTGTTGATATTGTAATGGGAAAATTCATATTTTCGTCGGAGTACTTGCATGGGGACTTTTTCTTTACTGTCATACAAGTATTCAATTAGGGAAAGTAACTGAATTTCCTGTTTGGTTAATAAGTTATACATAATAACCACCTTTCTAATTGGTTATGATTGTTTGATTTTTCAGATAATACAGATAGGGCATTCTTTTCTATATGACATTGACGATTGCCAGTGAAAGAACTAGTTGTTCTTATGCTACTGTATCTATTCTTAAAAATCAAGAAGAACTGAATGTGTCAAATGGAAGAAAACATGGACAAAAAATGGTAGAGCAAAAAATTATTAAGAAAAACAACCAGTTTATATAAAACATTTAAATAACAAGAATGATAATTTGAGTCTATTGATTTTTTAGCTTAAATAGCTTATACAAATAGGCTTTTTTGTCTGGTTAGTTCTTATGAAAAAAATTAAAAAAAACGGTATAGTGGAAGAAGGAATAGTAAAAATAAGAAAGGATAAGGACGTGTTTTCATAAAGATGAAAAGGGTTTCTGGGATTTCATCAACTTTTTCTATTTGGAGGAGAAGTTGTTGATAATTTTTGCTGAAAAATCTCGTTATACTCTTCTTATTCTTATAGAAGAGTCTATAGGAAAAAGCAGAAAATGAATCCGCATTCGAAGCAAGAGTGCGTTTTGAGGAGATAAAAAGAAAAGGTGTGTTGGCTGTCTGTTTTAGCAAGGAAGAAAGACAACAGAAGAGCACTCACTTATTTGGTTTAAAATAAAAAATTGGTACGAAGTGAACGTTCTCTTCTATGTGTCGTTAGTAGAGGAAGGATGAAAGAAATGAGAAAGAATGGTCCAATGGTAAACCGTTGGCTCTACGGGTTGATGTGTTTGTTACTTGTTCTAAATTATGGCACACCACTCATGGCTTTGGCGGAAGATGTTAACAGCGATGGCCAGTTAACGTTAGGAGAAGTGAAGCAAACCAGCCAACAAGAAATGACCTTAGCGCTTCAAGGAAAAGCACAACCAGTAACACAAGAGGTTGTAGTGCATTATAGTGCCAATGTGTCAATCAAAGCTGCACATTGGGCAGCGCCCAATAATACGCGCAAGATTCAAGTGGATGACCAGAAGAAACAGATTCAAATTGAATTGAATCAGCAAGCGTTAGCAGATACGTTAGTCTTAACGTTGAACCCTACAGCTACAGAAGATGTGACGTTTTCTTATGGACAACAGCAACGAGCGTTGACGTTAAATACTGGTACTGATCCGACAGAATCAACGGCAATCACGAGTTCGCCAGCCGCATCAGCGAATGAAGGTTCAACAGAAGAAGCATCTACAAACTCCTCTGTTCCTCGTTCGTCCGAAGAAACTGTCGCCAGCACGACGAAGGCGGTAGAAAGTAAAACAACTGAATCGACGACTGTCAAACCGCGCGTAGCAGGACCAACAGATATCAGTGATTATTTTACAGGTGATGAAACAACGATTATCGATAATTTTGAAGATCCGATTTATTTAAATCCTGATGGCACACCAGCAACACCGCCGTATAAAGAAGATGTGACCATTCATTGGAACTTTAACTGGTCGATTCCAGAAGATGTGCGAGAACAAATGAAAGCAGGCGATTACTTCGAGTTTCAATTACCTGGCAATTTGAAACCTAATAAACCAGGTTCAGGTGATTTAGTTGATGCAGAAGGCAATGTCTATGGAACCTACACAATTAGTGAAGATGGTACGGTTCGTTTTACCTTTAATGAGCGAATCACGTCTGAAAGTGACATTCACGGGGACTTTTCTTTAGATACTCATTTGAATGATTCAGATGGGCGGGGCCCAGGAGATTGGGTGATTGATATTCCTACACAAGAAGATTTGCCGCCTGTAGTGATTCCAATTGTCCCAGATACCGAACAACAAATTGATAAACAAGGCCATTTTGATCGAACGCCCAATCCTAGTGCGATTACTTGGACGGTAGATATCAATCAAGCGATGAAAGATCAAACAAATCCAACTGTGACGGAAACATGGCCAACAGGGAATACCTTTAAGTCCGTGAAAGTCTATGAGTTAGTGATGAATCTTGATGGAACAATTAAAGAAGTGGGTCGCGAACTTAGTCCAGATGAATATACCGTTGATAAAAATGGCAATGTGACGATTAAAGGTGACACCAACAAAGCGTATCGTCTTGAGTACCAAACGACGATTGACGAGGCGGTTATTCCAGATGGCGGCGGCGATGTGCCTTTTAAAAATCACGCGACGTTAACAAGTGATAATAATCCAAATGGGTTAGATGCTGAAGCAACTGTTACCGCCACATATGGCAAAATGTTAGACAAGCGCAATATAGATTACGACGAAGCCAATCAAGAATTCACTTGGGAAATTAACTACAACTATGGTGAACAAACCATTCCAAAAGACCAAGCAGTCATTACAGACACAATGGGGGATAATTTAACGTTTGAACCAGATTCTTTACATTTATATTCAGTGACATTTGATGACAAAGGAAATGAAGTCGTTGGAGCAGAACTTGTGGAAGGAAAAGATTACAAAGTGGTAATCAACGGAGACGGTTCCTTTGCAATTGACTTTTTACATGATGTGAATGGCGCAGTCAAGATTGATTATAAAACCAAAGTTGATGGAATTGTCGAAGGCGATGTTGCCGTGAATAATCGTGTGGATGTCGGCACTGGTCAGCATTCAGAAGGTGATGGCACAGCCAGTCAACAAAATATTATTAAAAACACTGGTGCAGTTGATTATCAAAATTCAACGATTGGTTGGACGTTAGCTGTGAATCAAAATAATTATTTGATGGAAAATGCCGTGATTACGGATACGTACGAACCAGTTCCTGGCTTAACTATGGTACCCAATTCGTTGGTTGTCAAAGATACAACCACTGGTGCTCAGTTGACGTTAGGCAAGGATTTCATGGTAGAAATAACTCGTAATGCAGAAGGTGAAACAGGCTTTAAGTTAAGTTTCATGGGGGCGTATGCCAAAACAAGTGATGCCTTTTACGTAACCTATACTACCTTTTTCGATGTTACCGAGTTAGATGCTAACAATCCTGCATTGGACCATTACCGAAATACCGCTGCCATTGATTGGATGGATGAAGCAGGAAACAATCATCATTCAGAAGATAGTAAACCGTTTAAACCTTTACCTGCTTTTGATTTAAATGCGCAAAAAAGCGGTGTTTACAATGCCGTCACCAAAGAAATCACTTGGACGCTTGCGGTTAATTTAAGTAATAATCGTTTAGTCGACGCCTTTTTGACGGATCCAATTTTAGCCAATCAAACCTATTTGGCTGGGAGCTTGAAAGTCTATGAAGGCAATACAAAGCCAGATGGTTCGGTTGAAAAAGTGAAACCAACGCAACCGTTGACGGATATCACAATGGAAGAACCAAGCGAGAAAAACCAAAATACTTGGCGTGTTGATTTTCCTAATGATAGTCGTACGTATGTGATTGAATTTAAGACGTCTGTTGATGAAAAAGTTATCGAAGGTTCGGCTAGTTATGACAATACCGCATCTTATACAAACCAAGGTTCTTCACGTGATGTGACAGGAAAAGTTTCCATTCAACATGGTGGCGAATCAGTGAAAAAAGGTGGCGAATACCACAAAGATGATCCAGACCATGTGTACTGGCATGTAATGATCAATGGCGCCCAATCGGTTTTAGACGATGTGGTTATTACTGATACACCCTCACCAAACCAAGTGTTAGATCCCGAGTCATTGGTGATTTACGGTACCAACGTAACAGAAGACGGAACGATTACGCCAGATAAATCTGTTATTTTAGAAGAAGGAAAAGATTACACACTGGAAGTTACCACCGATAATGAAACAGGACAACAAAAAATTGTCGTTAAAATGGCCCATATTGAAGCACCTTATTATATGGAATATCGTAGTTTAGTGACTTCTTCAGCGGCGGGGAGTACAGACACGGTATCCAACCAAGTGTCAATTACTGGAAATGGTTCAGAAGTCGTTCATGGGGATGACAATGGCGATGTGGTCGTTGACATTGATCACAGTGGCGGGCATGCCACAGGGACTAAAGGCAAAATTCAGCTGAAGAAAACAGCCATGGATGAGACGACTATTTTAGCAGGCGCCCATTTCCAAATTTGGGACCAAGCCAAAACACAAGTCCTACGTGAAGGTACAGTAGATGCCACCGGGGTTATCACATTTGGTGGGTTGCCACAAGGGCAATACATTTTGGTGGAGACGAAAGCACCAGAAGGCTATACAGTTTCGGACGAATTAGCTAAAGGCCGAGTCATTACTATTGATGAAGAAACTTCAGCCGAAGGAGCACAACCAACCATTATTAAAAACGATGTAAATAAAGTAATTTTAGAAAAAACAGATGAGAAGGGCAAAAAGTTAGTCAATGCACGCTTTAAATTAGAGCATGCCGTAACCACGCCGTTTACTCATTGGGAAGAAGTTCCCCTTGCGCCGGATCGAACCAACGCGAATGGCCAGTTAGAGGTGGATAGTTTAAAACCAGGGCTTTATCAGTTCACAGAAATCGAAGCACCGACAGGCTATCTTTTAGACACGACACCCAAACGGTTCATTGTGACACAAAACACGAGCGGACAAATTCGTGATGTTCATGTTAAAATGCTTAATTACCAAGGTTCTGCTGAACTAATTAAAAAAGACCAAGCAGGCAATCCATTAGCAGGTGCTGAATTTTCAGTCCTTGATACCACAGGACAAGCGGTTCGAGAACACTTAGTTTCGGATGCAAACGGAAAAGTCACAGTGACGGATTTAGCCCCAGGCAAATATCAATTTGTGGAAACCAAAGCGCCAGCAGGGTACCTTTTAAACACTGAACCAAGTGCTTTCACGATTGCAGCAAGCGATCGGGGCAAACCAGCAACAGTTATAGCAACGGCTAACTTTGTTAACTATCAAGGCGCAGCTAAATTAATCAAAAAAGATGTGAATGGATACTTATTAAGTGGTGCGACATTTAAAGTGCTTGATGCGAAGGGACAAACGATTCAAACAGGCTTGACGACAAATAGTCAAGGGGAAATTATTGCAGAGCACTTAGCCCCAGGTAAATATCGCTTTGTAGAAACCAAAGCGCCAACAGGCTATTTATTAAATACCACGCCAGTCCCATTTGAAATTGCTGAGAAAAATGCTGGTAAACCAGCGGTCGTTGTTGCTAGTGACAACTTTGTGAATTACAAAGGGGCTTTCCAAATCGTGAAAACGAATAGCGCAGACCAACCATTAGCAGGTGCTGTTTTTGAACTATATGATCACAATAAACAATCATTAGGGATTACAGCAACGAGTGGCAAAGATGGCAAAATTATCTTTAGAGACTTGGCGCCAGGTACCTATTATTACAAAGAAATCAAAGCACCAAAATTACCAGATGGCGCAGATTATATTATTTATCCTGAATTAGTAAAAGTAGAAATTCGTGGTGATTTCAAAGGCGATCCGGAGATCTTCCAATTAGGGGCCTTCGCCAATTTCAAAGGACGCGCCGTCTTTAAGAAAATTGATGCCAATGCGAACCCACTTCCAGGAACGATTTTTAAATTGTATCGAATCGAAAACGGGGAAAAAATCTTTGAAAGAGAAGTAACTGCTGAAAAAGATGGTTCATTGGCTATGGAGGATTTAGGCGCTGGTAGTTATGAATTAGATGAAATGGATGCAACGGATGGCTATATCGTCAATAAACAACCCATTTATTTTGTAGTGAAGAAGAATTCAAATGATAAACAACCACTAGATGAGTTAGAGTTTGTAAATTATCAAGCGGAAGTAACGGGACGTAAAGTCAATGAGCAAGGTCAAACCTTAGCGGGTGCAGTTTTTGCAATTTACAACGCCGATAATCAGAATCAGCCACAAGGTTCACCAATAACATTCTTGAATCGTGCAGGAGAGAAAGTTTCTGAAATAACAACGGACAAGACTGGCGAAATTTACGCTAAAGGTCTGAATGAAGGGCATTACGTTTTAGTGGAAACGAAAGCACCAACAGGCTATCTGTTAGACACAACGCCACATCCATTTGATGTAACCGCCCAATTAGGAAAAGAGCAGCCAATTGCTTTAGGCGATCTTATCAATTATCAAGGAACTGCTCAATTAACCAAAGAAAACGAAACAGGTGAAGCATTGGCAGGTGCGGTGTTTAAGGTCATTGATGAAACAGGGCAAACCGTAGCTGGACAAACCAATCTGATGTCTGACAAGCAAGGCAAAGTCATTGCGAAAAACTTAGCACCGGGAACGTATCGTTTTGTGGAGACACAAGCGCCAACTGGCTATCTTCTTAATGAAACGCCAAGCGCAAGCTTTACGATTGCCAAAGACAACCAAGGCAAACCAGCCACTGTGGTACTTAAAGCACCTTTTATTAATTACCAAGGTGCTGCCAAGCTGGTGAAAATTGATCAGCAAAAGAATGCCTTAGCAGGTGCTGAATTTAAAGTGACAGATGCAGAGACAGGGCAAACTGTCGCTCGTTCATTACGTTCTGACAACCAAGGGTTAGTTCAAGTGGACCACTTACAACCAGGAAAATATACCTTTGTGGAAACAAAAGCACCGGATGGTTACCAACTGTCTAAGCAAGCTGTCGCATTCACTATTGCGGCAACAGCGAAAGACAAACCTGAACTCGTGGATGCGGGCACGTTTGTTAACGAGAAACAACCTGTATCCAAAAAAACAAAACCAAATCAGCCAACAACGAAACAAGTAGCTAGAGAGACAGGTTGGCTTGGTTTACCGAAAACCAACACACAAGTCAATTACTTCTTTGTCTTTATCGGCCTCCTGTTGGTCGGTTTGGCAAGTTGGCTCTTCTATAAAAAGAGCAAGAAATAAGCAAAAACTATAAAAAAACAGGCCATCCGTCCTTTCGACGGATGGCCTATTTTTTTCCATCTTAAGCTAATCAACTGAACAAAAGTAGCTCCTTCTTATTGACATTCTCAGGTAACCCTTCATCTCAGTTTAGCCTTTGAACAGAACTTACTGGTTTCTTGGAGATAACCGCTTGTGCCTCAGCCTTTGTTTTTCGATGCTATCTTTAGGTATTTTGGCTAAAATATTGTACACTTTACATGTGCAAGAAATTTAGTTAGAGATATGAGGATAGAATGATGAAAAAGATGATGGTTTTATACAACGAAACTTCAGGAAGTAGTGAAAGTAAAGAGATTGCAGAACGCTTTAAAAAAGCTGCAGAAGCGAGAGGGGAAGCGGTTATTTTGCAACCTTCCAATCCAGACATTGATCCTGAAGAAATGCGGAAAAATGCCCAAGAAAATCAAGTGGGTGTCTTGGTCGTCATTGGTGGTGACGGGACCATTCATCATGCCGTTCAAAATTTTAAAGACACCATTCGTGACTATCAAATAGGGATTATTCCAGGTGGAACAGTCAATAATTTTGCACGTGTGTTAAGTATTCCTTTGAAAGAAGAAGACGCCTTTGAGACCATTTTGGCAGGACAGACCACGCCAGTTGATTTTGGGATGGTAAATCAAGATGTGATGATTTCGACCTTAACGATTGGACTATTAGCGGACACAGCAGCAAATGTGACCCAACAGGAGAAACAAAAATATGGTCCTTTAGCCTTTACAAAGCAATTTTTCCGCTTATTAATGAAAAAGAAAAAATACAAACTAAAAATTGATGGCGATGAAAGACGTTGGCATGGCAAAGCCCAATTATTAACGATGACCATGACGAATTCTGCTGGCGGCTTTACCAATTTTGATGCCAATGCCACGCCAGATGACGGCGAAGTCCACATTATCATTTTACCTAAGTTAGTTTTTTACAAGTTTGTCTATTATTTACCTAAAATTATCAGAGGACAATTAAATGAAATTCCTGGTGTCGTGTATTTCTCTGGGAGTCAATTTAAAATTAGTGGCGAAAAAGACAAGAAAGTCCAAACACGAACAGATGGCGACCCTACTGATAATTTACCGATTAAAGTAACGGTGGAAGCTGGGGGACTCAACGTGTTTGTTCCTGAAACGTCCACATCTACGAAAGAATAAAAGAAACAACTGTTATTTTTTCGTGGAATAGATTTCTCATTTTGTGTACAATAGAACAGAAGAGAGGCAGTTGAGTGAACAGTGAAATGGGATGAATATGTTGATATATTCGATACAGATGTCGTTTCTAAAATTATTATTTTAAGAAACTTGCCAATTAATGAAGGTTGGATTGACATCAATGAGTTAGCAGAAGAATTACAATTAAACAAAAAATCAGTCAAAAAATACGTAGAACTTCTAAAAGATGACATTACGTATTATGCTGTGGATAATGATGCTTCTTTGGCTTTTGAAAAGGGGCATGGCTATCGCTTGAACTTGGCGTCCAGTCAAGCATTCCAGAAACTTTATACAGCAATTTTTCGGGATAGTTTAACTTATCAAGTAATGGAAGATTTATTCTGGGGTCGATTTAATGGGATTGTGCCAGCGACAGCAAAATATCATACCAGTGATGCCACGATTCGGCGCTTGCTCAAAGGGTTTACAGAAATTTTAGCGCCATTGGGGTTAGTGATTAATAAAAGCACCTGGAAAATTGAAGGCAATGAAGCGTATTTGCGCCATTTTGCTTACACTATTTTTATGGACTTAATCCGTGATACTTGGCCTTTTGACTATATACAAGAAACGGAAGTCGCACAAACTGTCCAAAAAATGATGGCTTTTTTCAACGTAGAAGTTGCGGAAACGGTGACACGCCGAGTTAAATATATGGTCGCTATCTCAAAAGTCCGGAGTGCGCAAGGCGCCGAATATCGACCTTCAGCCGAGCAAGAAACTTATTTAGAAGGTAATAAACATTACCAAGCCTTTATAGAAGAGATGACAGCTACAACCCTTTTCCTTAACAAAAACGATTTAACTTTTGTGTACTTTTTCTTGTTAGCCAATGACCAATTTTATCAAGATGAAGCCACTGCACAAGCAATTTTAGCGCATTTTGATGAGACTGAAGCGCCTGTTTACATGTTGACTCATTTAGTCCAACATTTCTTATTAGAAGAAATACACATGACGCCGCAATTGGAGAAAATTCGTCCGCAAATTTTTTATTATTTGTTTGCTACACATTTATTTGCCGAACTTTACTATGTCCAAAATGTGAAAATGTATAATGTCTTTTGGAATAAAGTCAAAGAAAAATATCCAGTTCTTTTAGAAGAATTAAGCCAAGGCTTAAATCAACTTTACGAACAAACAGGCAATGAATTATTTACAAATAAAGAATTTTTGGCTTTGCGTTATTCTAGTGTTTTGGCGCTTTCTAATGATTTAATTCATCGTGAACAAAAAATTGTTTTAGGGTTAAAATCAGGCTTGCCAGTACTGGAAGAAGAACGGGTGAAACTTTCGATTGAAAATAATTTTCGTCGGTTTTATGCATTGGAAGTCTTACGATACAGTGAAGCAAGCAAAGAAGAATGGCAAAATATTGATTTACTATTAGTGACTTCTTTGGCAGATGTAGAAACGGGCCATCCAGAGATCTTTTTACTTTCAAGTGAGTTAACGTTTGAGCAATATAATCGTTTGAACCAAAAAATAGTAAAAATTAACGAGAAAAGAACCACGTCACTTTAATAAAAAATCAAAAAAATGGGCTTTTTTGAGGTATATGTCCGATAAATTGTAAAAAAATTTTTCTAAAAAGTAAAAAAAGACAAGAAGAAAACGTCAATAAGTAGGTAATCAACACCTACTTATTGACGTTTTCTCGTTGTTTTTTAATAAATACTGCGTCAATTCTTCTGAAAATTATGTCAAAAAGGTACTTTTTTTGCTTTTTTTATCGTAAATAATAGATGATTAGCTATTGATAGTAAAGGAACTACTACTTTTTTTAACAGTCAGTTAAAAAATATTGAGGGTTCTCACAAGAATTTTTCTATATAATAGAAAGAGCAAGGGAAGGAAGGCGGGATAGAATGAAAAAACGGATGGAACAAATTGAAGAAATCTTAAGTTGTGAAGAAAATAGTGCCGGTGTTCGATTAAAGGAATTGGTTGAGGCCTTAGAATTAGAAGTCACAAATCAAAACTTGTTAAAGGTAACAAGTATCTTACATATGAATCCAAAATTTAAAAAAATTTATGCATACGAAGACAGTCGTGTTATTACGCTGTATCAACTTTTACAAAATAAGCCGTTGGAAGTAACGGAATGAAAAGAGGAAAACACATGAAGAAAACAATACTTATTCTTCTATTTGGTTTATTGACGGTGGTTGGTCTACCAATGGTGACTGAAGCGGCTGAACCAGTTGATGCAACAGATGCAACAATTTTTGGTGCGCAAGCGATGGTACCTAATAGCACAGAGGATCAAACAGATAAGTTACAGACATTACTGAGTCAGACAGCAAAGGAAGGACGGGCATTATTTTTACCACAGGGAAGTTATGCTCTGTCAAAAGATATTGCGATTTCTTCAAATTATCAATTAATTGGCGATACAACAGGAGCCACTATTTTACATAATGCTACAGGTACACCGATTCAACTAACAGACACAACGTACGGGACGAAAACCAATGTACGACTTCAAAATATTGCTTTTGACGGCATCAATGTGACCTTAAAATTGACGAATCAATTAACGCTAGCAAACAATATCTTTTATAATCCATTAAAAGGATTCGTGGTCAATTTAAATGCAGATATTGGCGTTAAAATTTCAGGTAATATTTTCATGCGAGACACAGCACATATGCAGCCAGGGATTGATTTTAACCGAGCGATTTACATTGGTGGTTATTCAACACCAAGTCGCTTCCAGTATATGTCAGATGTAGACATCGTGGACAATTTATTTGGGTTAAAAGTGACGGAATTAGATGCGATTAAAAGCACCAGTCGTTCAGACTTAGCAGCAACTATTACACGTTTACAAACAGCCATTGAAGTAGGTGCTATTTCAGTACCTAATGAACAAAACTATCTATCCACCGGGGTTAATTCTTTTAATATGTTGAAGGATGTAACTGTCCAACATAATTTTTTCTATTCACCCTATGACAATGAAAACTTAAACGGCTTAGGTGGCGATCATGCGATTTATTTCCGTGGTGCCCAAAATATCACGGTGGTGGGGAATCACTTACGTGGACTACAAAATGGTCCAGCTGGCGGATTTAAGTTTAAATCAGGCCGTAATATTACGATTATGAATAATTATTTGCGAAATACAGGTC
>OATB01000672.1_pt1 | contig 19486 bp, 12 predicted proteins | sample 1494941 | NCBI WGS metagenome assembly OATB01 (sample SAMEA2579931, study PRJEB22360) | human gut metagenome | reverse complement strand
GATCCAAGGCAGTGCCTTACACCACACTTCCCATGGAGTCTTTCCACTGAAGCGGGGGAGTATCTATTTTATTCCCATAGGCTCAAGTCATGCCATTTCTCATGTACAGAACTGGCATGTTAAGAATATCTACCTCCTGCCCAAATTACTGTTTCATGAATTATCATCAGAATCCTTTCACTGTTCTACACTACAGTATTTTTTATTAAAACATGGAAATTCTTCTTCTGCACCCTTTCATCTGGATTTAGAAGAAAATACCATGTCTATTATTGATGCCTTCTTTACTGCTTATTTTGGAAAGAAAATGATAGCTGGTGAACTGTCTGATTTATATGAATTCAATTGTCTGTTTAATATTCTCCTTCTCTTATGTGATAACTTTTATCAGACCCATACTTTTCGGGAAGATGAGCTTGACGATCGAATCATTCGGATTACGGAACTGATCAACGAACATATTTATGAACAGAGCGGTGATATTATTTCTCTGATTTCTGACACCCTGATGCTTCATCCCCAGCAGGTCAACCGCATTGTCAAAAAAATCAGCGGATCCACATTGAGTAATTATATTATTGAATGCAAACTTGAAAAAAGCATCCGCCTGCTTTTGACGGATGCCCCTGTCACAGAAATCGCCCACACATTAGGGTTCTATGACCATTCCCACTATAACAAATATTTCACCAGATACATTGGGATCTCGCCCAGCGCATATCGGAAGAAAACGCAGGTGTTGTTAAAGCTGTAGATATATTATTAATTTGTGTCCACCACTCTGACCAGGCATTCTTTTTTATAAAAGCAAATACCATATTTAATAATATCACGATAACCTTCTTCACGAACAATGCTTTCATACTTTCTTTCTGCTATCTGTTGAATAGCTGCTTCGCATTTCTCTTCCATTTCATTATAAACTTTTGCAACCTTAATTTCTATTATAATTGCTTTTCCCTGCACACTGGGTGCCTTCATGATTATATCCGGTCTTCCTAATCCTGATTCACGGTTAGAAATAACATGATATGTTCTCATATTTTTTAAAATCCCGGTCAGAAACCCATGGTAATAATTTTCTGCATAATCGTAAAAGCTTATTGTTTCCTGCAAAGAAACCGATAATTCTTTCGATATTCTATCTGTATCCTTTTCTTCTATAGCAGTAAACAACTGTGTAAGATCTTTTTGCCTAATTGATCTGTCAAACCAATTCAAAATAATATTCTTATAAATATATCTTACTTCCGTGTTTGGTATTGTCATGATAACGTATTGTCTGTCACCATCCATCCTCCTACCGGATTGCTTTAAATAACCAGTAAAAAACAAAAAGTTCCAAAGATTATCTTCTGCCTCATATACATCCTCATAAGTTATTTCTTCATGAATCACCTTTTCAATGGATCCGCCTCTTATTAAATTCTCGATTTCTCCTCTCACAGAAAGATCTGCTGTCTCAACCAGCCCCTTTACAATACTATTAGAACTGGTATTTGACCAAAATGGTTCCGGAAATGCATTTTTATCCCGCCATAATACCTTAACATAATTAATTGTGCTCCACGGGTTATAAACCTCAGTCTTTCCAAAAAGATAACCATCGTACCATTCTTTCATCGTTAAAAATGCATCAGGACGACCATAAAATTCTAACATTCCTTCTACTTCTTCCTGGGTGAATCCAAAATGTTCAGAATAGAAATCATTTAGTACGGAGATCACTTCTAAATTATTTAAACCAGTAAATATACTTTTCCTCTTATTGTCCATCTCTTCAGGACATAATGGTATACCCGAAGGGTGTTCTTGGGAAATTCTTAAACATCCGGTGACAACTGCAAATGCCAAGCATGGATTTGTCTTCAATGCCGATTCAAATAGTGAACGGATGAATCCCAGCATTTCATCATAAAAACCAGAAAAATAAGCATTTTCTAAAGGTACATCATATTCATCTATTAATACTATCACTTTTTCATTATGATATTTTTCCAGACATTTTGATAAAAAGTCCAACGCTTTTGCATATTGTATTGGTTCCGCCACACCATTTTGAATATTTTTAAATCGAATTTTTTCATTTTCTAAAAGTACTTCACTCTCTATTATATAATTATGTCGGTTATATTCCTCGATGATTTCATCTTTCATGCTGGCATATGCCAGCTCATAAGTCGGCTGTTTGCCACTTTTTAACGATAAACTAATAACCGGATATCCTGTCATTTGGGATAGGTACCTGTCTCCGGAAAACATTATATTAAGACCTGTAAAAAGCTGCCTTCTTTTTTCATTTTTAACAGCACACCCCGTATTTTCAAAAAACATCTGCAGCATACTCATATTTAGAGTCTTACCAAAGCGCCTGGGACGGGTAAATAAATTTACTTTTCCTTTATAATCAATTAATTCCTTAATAAACAGACTCTTATCAATATAAAAATAATTGTTTATTCTCAGATCTTCAAAATCATCTACACCGATCGGCAATGGTTTATAGTTCATATGTTAGATGCTCCTCTCTGTTACATCATCGTTTCACTGTAAATATCGTTTAATTTTAAATTTATTCTATAAATATAGTATAACCTATTTATATCTGCTAAACAAGATATAACATATACTCCTAGTATGACATAACTAAACTAATTTGCAATCATTGTCTTCTATTCTTCTTCCACTCATAATAATCACGATACCTCCTTCTCCTTGGTAATGCCACAAATAGCAACAGCCCCCCCTATCAATAAAACGGTTCCCATATGATTCACCTACCATTCCTTATTCTTTACAATTTTAATAGAAGACACCATAGATATCCCAATGATTAGTACTATATAAATCAAAATCAAGCAGGGAAGAATTAACTTATTCTGACCGATGGCACCCAAAATTTCCATACTTTTTAAATTTACTTTTTCCAGTACAAACATGGTAAGAAGAACCCCTACTACAGGTATATACATAAAAACTCTTCCTTTAATAGGCCCAAATTTGTAATAGCCCGGAATTTGAAATGCTGTATAAGTAATAAAAAGGATGCTCCCTATGAGGGCAGCCACAAGCACCTCCGAAATCGATGTGGTCACTCCCAGTGAAATTAAAATCAAGGGCTGCACAATGGTGGATATCACCAATGAAATTGCTCCCAGCAAGAACAGATGCAGATATTTCCCGCATACAAGTTCAGCAGTTGAAATGGGTAACGTACCGTAGAGTCGGTGCATATCGTTTTTTTCCGCTACGGTAAAGGTGTAAATAGATGACATTGCCATCATAAACATCGCAAATGATATACCCGTTATCAGGGAACGGTATACTAATACAAAAACAAAGGGAATGCAGACCGTGAAACAGATTGATTTTAAATAATAGCGTATCAGCATAAAATCCAGTTTTGAAGCATTATAAATCTTATCCATATTAAAAGTCTCCTTTATCCATAAATACGATGATGTCATCAATGTCTGCATGCCTGTTCTTTAAATGGGATACTTCTGACAGATGATCTGCTCTGACCAGCCCTTCAAAGTGATCACCAGACATTTTTGTACTTAAAAGAAGGGCTCTGATATCCTCAGTTAATTGTCCTTTGTAACCGGAAACTATCAGGTACATCTCTGTAAAATCTTCTTTTTCTCCGGTATACAACAATTTGCCATTGTTAATGAACGTAATGCTGTCTGCAATTTTATTCAGATCCGGTGTTATGTGTGTTGAAAACAGTACGCTGTGATTTTGATCCTCCGTATACTCCGCTAAGATATCCAGAAGCTCATCCCTGGATACAGGATCCAGCCCACTGGTGGGTTCATCCAAAATCAAAAGTTCAGCCTTGTGGGAAAAGGAGCAGGCTAACATGAGTTTCATCTGCATTCCCTTTGACAGCTCTTTTACACGTTTGTTTTTACCAATGTTAAAATCACTCAGATACCGGTAAAATATTTTCCTGTTCCAGTTTTTATAAAACATGCCCATTGACTTTTCCACATCTGGCATTTTCCACTCGTCTACAAAAAAGTGGGAATCAAAAACCACACCTATGCGCTCTTTGAATTCCTGTTCCTGCTTTATGTGGTCCATTCCTAACACAGATACGGAACCCGTCTGGCATTTCAGTAAATTCAGGATTAATTTAATCGTTGTGGTTTTACCGGAACCATTTTTTCCAATCAGCCCCATTACAGAACCTGTTGGAATCGAAAAGCTGATATTTTGTAGTGTAAAATCTTCATATGATTTTGACAAATTCGTTACGCACAATGCATCTTTCACATCAATTACCTCCTCATATAGCCTGTTGTTTTTCTGTTGTGTTCTTTATAAAGAAATCTTAACTCAAAAATGGCCCTTGTGCCAAAATGTCCGTAATTGGTATTCGAATGTCCTTAAACGGTAATCTCTACCACCTTTTTCAAAAACCGGATTACATATATAAGTACACGGATACATTCATTCAGTGCCATGGCAATCCAAACCCACGGAAGCCCCAGCGCAGACACAAAAACCATTTCAATTACAAGAAGGCGTTTTAAATTTCTTTCTGAATATGTACGTCATAATATGTAAAATTTGTATCAGATGAAGATCAAGCAGACGGCTGCATGATCTAACTTTATGGTAAATATGGTGTGGGATGTGCAGATGACGGGAATGAATTTTCAGGAATAAAAAGAGGTTTAGAATGCAGATACAGATTAACCAAGATCAAAAAGAAATGAAAGAACGTGGGAATTTTCCTTTTCCCGTTCTGGTAAGTGCCACATAAATGATCCCGCCACGAAGCGGGATCATTTATGTGGCACTGGCATCCGGAAATAGAAATACACCCTGGAAGATATTGCGGGATTCATACATCTCTGTAAAAGCGAATGCTGCAGGCTATTTACAAGCACATGTATGAATCCCTGTTTGATTATTTACTGCGATACCGCCTTGAAAAGAGTTTGCCCCATTTGATGAATTTCTATTGTTCCATTACAGAGGCAGCCTTTCTGATGGGTTTTGCAGATTCCAACTACTTTTCAAAAGTGTTCCGTAAATTTATACAGATTGAGACATTCCCCTTTACGGTTGCAATCTGTTCCATATCCTGCAGGATTTCATTTACCCGGACTTCTTCTGCATACATCAATTCTTTCGGAAGCGTAATCTCTGCCTGGTAATCCTGTGGAATGGTTGCAATCAGCCGGAACTCTGTTTTGTTCTGGTACCACTGTACCTGTACCGGTCCGTCAACCGTTTTATAACCGCCCTTTGCCCATTTCAGACCACAGGGATGCGGTGCTATTTTTACCTTTTTTTCTAACCGGTCCGGAATTTCTATTCCCAGGAAATCTCTTACGCAGACTACGGCTAAATGCGCCCCAAATCCATGATTTCTGCTGTCTGTTCCACTTAAAGTCTCCCAGAACGTATGAGGGTCTCTTGACACCATATAATTTCCCAGATACTTAAGGTCTTTTTTCAGCTGCTGGAATTCTCCCAGCATACTCAGAACCTCAAACCGCAGCATATAACCGAAGAAGATCCCCGCATTACCCAGGGATAAATGGGCGGTACCGCGAAATTCTGACGGTGCAGGGCCAAGCTGGGATAGAATATTCTCTGCAAGCTCCGTTGCACGTTTTTCATCCAGCATACCGCTCCAGAAATAATAATACTGGGCAGCTTCACTGTAAAATTTCTTCTCTTTAAGCTGATTGTTTTCTGTATAAAGTGAATCGGCAATATAAGGATACATAGTGAATACTTCATGTCTGGCAGCCTTTATGCTTTCATACTTCTCCCTTAAGATCCTATAAACCCGTTCTGCTTTTTCCAAAAACCGTACTTCCTCATACAATTCTCCAGTACGTTTTAGCAAAAATGCATAGAATGCATTAATCGCTGTGGATATCGGTCTGTTATAGTCCTCCTGATTTGAAGCGGACCAGTCCAGGAAAAGAGAACCTGGGAGATCTTCCAATAATCCCATTTCGTTTTCATAATCTGTAATGGCATTCATCCAGCCATAGACACGGGCTTTATATTTTTCCCGAAGCTCATCATCCTTTGTACGTCTGTAATAATCCGTAAGCTCCAGAAGAACAAACATATTCCAGGTTGGCATCATCACTTCTTCCTGCCGGTCACCGCCACAGCAACAGCTAGGGAAGGAATAGGGCATCATCTTAGTAGGTTCAGCCAGCAGAAAATCTTCCAGCATGGCTCGTTCTATTTTTACGTCAGACAGCAGCACCTGCGCAGCTCTACCAGTCCAATAGCTGTCTCCTGCCCATCCTGCACGTTCTCTTTCCGGTGAATCCAGGAAAAATCCAAGGGAATTGGTCAGTAAAGTCTGTCTTCCGGACTGGTAAATGCGGTTTAGCAGATCATCATCACAGCGAAAATCTGCACGGTACTGATCCGGATGGCGATATGAGCGCAGATACAGCTTCTTCAGAGTGAACGTATTTCCACCCGTTACAATCAGCTTTACATGCTTTAAAAAATGCGCTTCAAACCCTTCAAATGCATATTCTCCCCCTTTTGTCTGCAGCCGGATTACTCTGTTGACACTATCTGCTTTTGCCGGAACCCCGCCGTCTTCCGTAAGATAATCATTGAAGAGAATATCCACCTGAACAGGCTCCTTGCTTTCAAATATAATCCCGATAAAACCTGTTTCCGCTTCTTCAAATGCAAATTCCAGCCCTGCCGGCGCCGTATAATCACTAAGAACAACAGCACCTTGTTTGTCAAAATTGTCTTCTATGAAAATAGTCCCGTCAAATGCTGTATTTTTTAATGCGCTGCATTCTGCAGAGGGCCTGCACAGATCATTAGCACCTACACTGCCATAATATGTTTCCGATTCCCACCAATCTACTGCCGGACCCTCACCGGTTCCGTTCATCATACTGACAGCCATTGAGAAAACAGGTGAATCATCTATTTTAAATTCCGGCAGGGATACGCCCCTTTCCAAAAAGGTACAGGAACGGTCTAACTCTTCACATACCAGCCCGCCACTAATACCATCTGCCCTCCATCTGCCATAGCCATCATCCAGCCTATACCATTCCAGCGGCACCCTCCTTCCAAAGGACAGTGTTTCCGTCTTCAGATACTTCTGTTCAAAAATATTACATTCCCATGATTTGTCCGTATAAATTACGATCTCACTTCCCTGATATACTTCTGCACACAGGCAGGAGCTTTCAAAAGTCGCATAATTATTCTCTCTGGGCGCATATCCCATGACTTCCACAGACAGACGGTTCCTCCCAGGTTTAACCTGTCCGTTTATCTTGATCCTGTCTGCCCTCAGATATCCAAACGGAGCCGGTGCAGGCCCATGGCTGATAAATGTTCCATTTATATATGCCCGGTAGGAGACGTGCGCACTGATCAGAAGAATCAGATCCTCCTGAATATCCTTAACTTCGAAAGTTTTGGAAAAGCAGGCATATGTGTTTGCTTGCTGCTCCATACCTTTTATAAATATCTGTCTCGCCGCTTTAAATATTTCTTCCATATCACTTACTTTATCAGTCTCCATAACTTATTTTCAATCATGCATTTTCAATGTGTATTTTGAATCTTACAATTCCAATCATATATTTTCTACCATACCTTTATTTAGTTCCATCTTCAGATATCAGGTAAAATTCAGGGGATTCCATAATTCCCTGAGGATAGAGAACGTAGGCATCGGACCATTCATTGCCTCTGGTCAGGAAATTATCCGGGCCGTAGGCAATGGATTTTGCCGGCAGCTGATGAAGCGGACCAAAAGTATTTCTCCTGGTCAGATACAGCTGAATCTCCTTTAAACCGTGGATATCTGCTTCATAAGGCGCAAATGCAATGGTTTTCTCCTCATCTCCTATGCACTTGAGGCATGCGCCTTCCCACTTCGGTATCTTCACCTGCATGTATTTTTCATCCGCACCTTCAATATAATAAGAAAGGCAGCCGCTGTAGAATGGCAGTCCCTGGCTGGTGATATCACCAATGAGAAGCTTATCCGGCAATGCTGTCAGCTTTGCAAATGCTCCCTTGCTATCCGTCCTGACACCAAATTCCCCAAGCAGATAAACTGCTTCCACGCCGCAGATTCTGTAATAATCATATTCCATTGTTATTTGGTTTTTCCCTGTCTGAAGGAGTGAACCGGGAATATGAATTTGATCAAAACAGATATCCAGCCACTTTCCGACAGATTTTGTGAAAACAGGCTGGCCGTTTATTTTCATCCCGGATATATGTTCCAGATCTTCCACGGCAACTGTTAAACTGTCCGGTATATAGTCTGCTTCAAATGTATAACAGAGTCTGATCCTTCCAAGCGCTCCGTCGGCACCGCCATTTTTATTTTCATACCAGGGTTGCAGCATTTCTCCGCCCCGGTGAGGAACACCATAGATATCCCGCAATTTTTGATCTGCTTTCAGAACCTCCATATATGGAATTACATCACCTGCTTCTGTCTCTATAGATACCATATCCAGCACACAAATATTTGCTTCTCCCAATTTATAGGAAAACTTATTGTTTTCTAATAAAATCCGGTCCAATTTTACATCCTTCTGTTTTTCTTCCGGCAGATCTCTCTTACATGAAGTCAGGATGTACAGCTTTTCTTCCCCTTTTTCTATATCTGTCTTAACAAATATCTCGCCGTCCTTATGGTACTGCTCCGGTATTGAAACCATCCCTGTTCTTGCATCCCATAATTCAGCTGATTCTCCCTTACCCAGACAAATTGTCAGATTCCGGAATCCTTTCTTACGGTTCACATTGAGCAGCATAACAGTTTTACTGAAGCCATCCAGCCGCACCTGTGCAAAGATATACTCTTCTCCTTCACCCTGTATGCCGATTTCATTTCCGCTTCTGCATTGCCCTGCGATATCTTCACTTTGAAATGGTACGGTAATGGCAGACTCTGCAAGCTTTTTGGCCCTGTCAGAAAGCACCGTGTCCACATATCCTGGCACGTCACCGGCAAAAATAACCGTTCCTCCCTGCTTTACAAATTCTTCTAACAGCTGAATTGTGGATGAACGGATTATCTCCATTCCTGCAACCAGGACTTTTTTGTATGCACATCTTCCAACAATCAGCCTGCCATCTTCTACCCTGCCATGACGGGATAAGATATCTTCTTCTCCATAATCAAAGTCTATTCTGCTCTTCACTAAAGTATGGAAGACCTGTCGGTATTGTTCTTCTAATTTCAATATCTGCGTATCCCTGGGTTCCAGGCCGGAAAAAGCACCGGAATAAGCCCTTGCCCACACGCTTTCAATAGGATTTAACACCAATAGTTCCTGATCCGGCTCTCCTTCTGATAACACTGCATGGACTCTGGAATAATAGTCTTCCAGATAATGATACTCTCCATACCAGGCGGACTGATGAAAGATACTGGCTGGAAAATCCCTCTTAGCTTCGCCCTTCATGGTATACCAGGATAAATGGGGGCATCTTAGATTGATGCCAAACAGCGCCTGCCAGTCTCCTGTATTTTTATAGGCCTCAAAGTCCATCTGCCAGCCTGTACAGCCATACAATTCAGACAGGACCCATTTTTTATCCAGCTGGCGAGCCACCGACACTACCTGTTTTACAATCCACCAGCATTCATTCTCTTCCGTAAGCACATCCACCCCGGGATAATCCATATATTCATAAAAGCGCATCAGTGATCCCTGCATAACAGTCTGTGTGGTCAGAGAATCTTCATGAAGCACATGTCCGGTGAATTTAAGCTGATGCTCCTGGCACCAGCGCTGCATTGGTATCGCAAAGTTCTCCAGGAACAGTTCCTGGCAAAGTTCGATATAGTCTCTGGAAACCTTCCGTATCCGGGTTTCCCCCCGGATCAGGAACAATTCTAAGAGATGTTCTTTTAAATCATAACCAAACCTTTTCTGGAATTCTTCGAATAACCCCGGTGTAAAAGGAACTGCATTTTCCCGTCCTTCGGAAAAAGTAGAAAATAAAGCGCCTCTGTGGGGTTCATCCGTGAAAATTCCGGCTATTGATGATCCCAAACGGCCTTCACAGGATCTGGCATATGCGTTGTGGGTCACATCCAGGTAACGTTCTACACTTGCCTTATCCATTGTGTTCAGGTAAGTAAAACCATTATACACATCTTTACATTCTGAATACCTGATGCGAAAAATCACCTCAGCTTCCCCTGATAATGGCAATTCTCCATCCGTTAGAATTCTCTCTTCCCTGTAACCTAATTCCGTTAATCTGCAGGCAAAACGAATGACGGTATCCGGTTCTTCAGACGATCCCTCTAAGTGATACATGTCCATATGCTTATAATCATCACGGTCTGTTACTACCACCATCTCCAGGAACATGGCACGGTAAGCTTCATCTTTTGTCACCATACCCCCCGCACTGCCCGATGGCCATCGGTCCTCATCGTAGAGCCAGGACTCCATTCCCTGTTTCTCTCCGTAACCGGCACATGCATTGGTAAGTTCAAACCATTCTTTTCCCAGATATTCCGTCTCCAATCCTGTTCTGGAATGCATAAAATATCCGCCAAATCCCATTTCTTTCATAATATCGATCTGCCGTAAAAGCTCCTGTTCCTCAAGTTTTCCGTTCCACGCCCAAAACGGCTTTCCCCGGAATTCTGCGGGTGGGTTTTGAAATAAGTTCTGTTTCTCTTTAATTGTCATAGCTTTCTCCTCTCTGGGTTGCACTATTCGCTACTCGTGTAGCTATTTGGTTAAAAAAATAATTTCTTTCTAATCTTCATCTGTCAGGTACTGCCCGGCGGTCTATCTGACTGCCGGCTTAGACGTAGTACTGCGTACCTTTAACTCCACAGTCACTTTTTCATGTTTAATTTCTCCGCTTTTTATCTGACGGTATAATAATGCAAAAGCACCCCTGCCAAGCTTTTCTTTATCAATTCCTATGGTTGTTAATGCAGGAATCATGGCTGAAGCAAGCATAATATCATCACAGCCAATTATGGATATATCCTCCGGTACTTTGATACCAGCCTGATGAAATTCCTGAATGGCACCCATAGCCATCAGATCATTTGTACAAACAGCCGCTGACACCGGCATTCCCCTGCGTATAATTTCCTGTGCCATTTCCTTACCGGTTTCCAGATCGGAATGATATGGGGGTTTTCCTTCCACTAACAGAATATCGGATTGATGCAGTCCAAGTTTTTCTGCTGCACTTATAAAACCATCGATTCTGGTATCGTATTGTGACTGTTTTCCAAAACAACTGAAGTAGGCAATCCTTCTATGCCCGTATTCTGACAGGTGGGTAAGCGCCTGCTCCATTCCCGAAATGTAATCATTCTCAATCGATGCAATCTGATCAGGCACCTGGTTTCCACTGATTACAACTTTGATATCATTGTCAACCAGCATCATTACATTTTCCATCTGATAATGAGTGGGATTCGCAATTATTACGGCTCCGTCCACGCGCCGCCGCACCAGATTCTCAAGGTAGTGGTTAAGATTCCCTTCACCGGAACAAATACTTACAAAGTATCCTTTTTCTAAAGCACTCTGTTCAAATGCCCTGGCAATTTCTCCATAAAAAGGATTGCCTATATCGCTTAAAATCAGAGCTATCTGCATAGTCTGGTTCGTGACCAGTCCCCTGGCAATTAAATCCGGCTGATAATTTAACTCGTTAACGGCATCCATAACTTTCTTCCTGGTCTTTTCTGAAATCTGCCTGGAATTATTCAATACATATGATACGGTTGCCGGTGCTACCCCCGCTTTTTTTGCTACATCTGATCTGGTTACTTTCATGGGTTTTTATCCTTTACTTATGTGACGGAATTCATCACTGATTTTTCAGCTATACGTGTGGTTATTATTTTATTATAAGAGAGCGATTTGGATGCGTCAAGTAAACGATCAAAAGAAAATTTCCTGTTTATTGAATAATTTCAATTTCTTCCGGTGCCTCCACCTGGAGATCCATGGTTCCATCCGGGCGGTTTATACAAGTTACCTGGATCTCTCCATATGGGGTTGGATATTTTCCCTTTGCCCAGCTCAGATCCCCCAGATTTGGTTTTACCGCTACCTTTTTACAGCCCGGCTCCAGAATCTGAATTCCCAGCACATTTTCCAAGAGCCACGGAGTTACCCCCGCTGCCCAGCCATGACAGAGGCTGTGCCGGTAGCCCACATAGCAGTGCTTCCCGTAAGTGCCGTGTACATTAACTTCTGCCCCGTCTTCTACTATCCGGTCGATGGGCGCTGCATTCTCCAGCCAGTCTATATTAAAATCCTCCCAGAAAGTAGTTGCTCCCAGGGATAACATACCGCCCCAGTATTCTCGGATACATTCCAGGCACCCTATGATATCTCCTGCCATTGCCCGGGCAGTAAGAATATAATACCCCATAAAAGTAGACATTCCCTTTGCTCCGCCAACCTTTAACAGCTGGTCATTTACCGTAACCGGATCCTTCAGTCCAGCCATGGCCAAAAGTGCCGCTGCCTGTTTTGCATCCTTATAATCTGCATCAAATGATGCCAGCTTCTTCAGATCTTCCTCACACTGGCGAACCAGATTTTCTTCTCCCAGAACCGTAAAGATTACCTGCAATTTCTGTGTTGCCATAGTATGCAGCGCCTGCAGCCCCGCATCTACAACCGGCTGGTTCTGGAAAGACGGCCAGTCAACAAACCGTACTTCCGGCGTACTGTCTTTGCCATTGTCATCAATGCCATCTGACAGCTGTCTGTACAGCCCCTTCAGATATTCCCTCTGTGTTTTCAGGTATGCCAGATCACCTGTGTGAACAAACCAGTCATGCTGTATGATTATCCACCACATGGAATATGCCGGAAAACCATTCATCCAGCCCGGCAGGGGTGTCTCTTCCCGGACAAAATCTAGGCTTTTTGGCACACTCTCATCATATCCGAATACAGATTGTATAGTCGTAACCTCGGGATGCATATCTCCTACCCAGACCAGGCGGTCCCTTTTAATTCCATCCCATATGTAATTCTGCATATTCAAATGTACGGTATAAGCCCCGGTATCCCAAATGCGGTTCAACATCTCGTCACTGCAGGAAAAGCTTCCCTTATAGGGAATGTCTTTGTAGATTAAGATCGACTTCACCGTCTTAATTTCCAGTTCTCCTTCATCCAGTAAATCAATCCGGACGAATCGGAATCCCGTTTCTCCAATGGGGTTCATGCTCATATCCCGTACTTCAACGATCATATCCCGGTTTGCATGGTCATTGGTAGCATTGGTTTGTCCCCCAATATCACTCATGGCTTCCATGGCGGATTCTCCAAAACGGACTCTGACCCGCATTCCCTGTTTCAGGCTTGCTTTCCATACCAGCAATGATATTCCTCCATGAATTTCAACGCCAAAGTCCAAAAGGATGCCGGCACTCTCTCCCTTATTTTTTAAGATACAAGGATTTACCGGAACCAGGGAAATCTGGGGAGAACGGTTTTCCAGCAAAGCAGAACTGTTCTCCACCGGGCATTTATCTCCTTGCGATTCCCACAGTATTTTCCTGGGCGTCATATACACCCTTTTTCGATTATCTTCTTCACAATCCTCCAGAATACTGTTATCCAGTATGCGGAAAATATTATTATTCTGTCCTTTTTTTTCGATCATATTTATACCTTTATCCTATTACAGATATACCGTAATACTGCCACACAATAAATGGCTGAAAAATCACATCGTGGCTTCCTTTCTAGCTTATTTTTTCCCAGCCTGGAATAATGCCAAAGACCTGCTGCGCCGCCACATAAGGAATAATCAGTCCCCAGCAGGTATTCAATATATGATGTACTGCGTGTTTTTCGTATCTATGTTATAATTTACCCACTGTTTTCCTTTAGGCTATCGTTCCACCGGTTCCTATCAGAGGGAAGCAGTTTTTTTACCTCCTTTTTCCGATCTTACACACGCATTATATATTATCTGCATTTTGCAGTTGACATTCTCTTAATAAGACTTAGCTTGTTTTGAAAATATCCTGTATTCCCTTTTGAAATATTCGAATACAGTAATTCAAAAGCCTTTTCACCAAATTTCACTTTATCCAGATTCATTGTTGTTAAAGGGGGTTCCCAGTATTCTCCATAAGTAATCCCATCAAATCCCATAACTGACACATCTTCCGGAACCCGGTAACCTTTTTCCTTAAATGCTTTAATTGCACCAAGGGACATCAGATCATTGACACAGATCACAGCAGTAAATTTCCTGCCGGACTTCATCAATTCATTGGCGTAATAATAACCGTCCGTCATGTCCGTGGAATAAGGATACTTTCCATCAAACAATAAATCTTCCCCGCAGTGGAGTCCCAAACTTTCCACCATCTGGCGGTAACCGATACTTCTTAAATCATAGGGAAGATTTCTTCCAAGTCCGCTTAAATAAGCAATATCTCTGTGTCCCAGGCTGTACAGATATTCCATTGCCTCGTGCATCGCAGCCATATGGTCATTTTCTATAGAAGAAACTTTCCTAAAATCTGCTCCAACATTGCCGCTGACCAATACTTTAATCCCATTGTCAACCAGATGGTACAGCTTATCCATATTAAACTTATAAGGTATTGCCGCTACAAATACACCATCCAGCCTTCTTGTAATAAAGTTGTCAAAATATTCATCCAGTTTATTAAAACCGGTACAAATATTTACAAAGTAATTTTTTTCATTCGCCGCACTTTCGAACCCCCGGACAATATCTCCAAAAAATGGATTTGAAATATTCTCCAATACGATTCCTAACTGCATTGTCTTTTTTGTGGACATGCTTCTCGCTATCATATCCGGCCTGTAATCCAGTGCCTTAACCGCTTCCAGTACTTTCTTAACGGTTTCGTCTTTTACCTTTTCCGGATTACTTAAAGCATTTGATACCGTAGCTGTTGAAACTCCTGCCAGCTTTGCCACATCTGATCTGGTTGCTTTCATACACTCATCTCCTATTTACTCGGGTAAATTATTATTTTAAATAAATGGAATGATGAAATCATTCCATTATTGGTGATTTTTGTATAATATGTATTGTTATTTTTGAATTTTATCTAAAATATTATTAAATTTAATCGTTTTTATATAAGTAGATACTATCAGTGTTATGTGTCTTTGTCAATGCATATTTGCTAAATGATTTACCCGAGTATATTTTAAATATTCATCCATTCTTTTCTATTATTTCTATCAAACAGATCATTGACAGCTGCCATTTTTATATGTTATTGTGAAGATACTATTTTTCCGCTATTCGTGTAGTGAATAGCAAAAAGAAAGGAACTGATTTTATGAATCCTATACTCCCTCTAACACATTTTGTACCCGACGGGGAAGCCCGCCTTATGCCGGACGGCCGCATGTATCTCTATGGTTCATATGACATCAGCGGCGAAACTACATATTGCAGCGATGTGCTGCACGTATTTTCTACAGATGATCTCCTCCACTGGACAGACCACGGCATCTGTCTGCAAAGCAGCGATATCCCCTGGGCAAAAGAAGGCTCCCTGATGTATGCCCCGGACTGTATCTTTAAAGACGGAAAGTATTATCTTTATTTTTGTATGACTAACTCTTATGAAGGCGTGGCTGTGTCTGATACTCCCTGCGGACCGTTTTTAAATCCCGTACCGATTCCTTATGCAGACGGTTCCGGCATCGATCCTTCCGTTTTTATCGATGATGATGGCAGCGCTTACTACTATTGGGGACAGTTCCAGCTGTCAGGCGCCCAGCTGAACCCAGACATGATGTCTTTGGATCTGTCTTCTTTAAATACCTGCCTGATTGATGAAAAACGGCATGGTTTTCATGAAGGCGCCAGTATGCGCAAGCGGAACGGGCTTTATTACCTGGTGTATACCGATACCGCCAGAGGCCGTGCAACCTGTATGTCATATGCCATTTCCCGATCTCCCCTGGGTCCTTTTCAAAAAGGAGGTGTGATTATCGACAATATTTACTGTGATCCCCAAACCTGGAATAATCACGGATGTATTGCAGAATTCCAAGATCAATGGTATGTGTTCTACCACTGTTCATCCCAGAACTCCAAATTCAACCGCAGAATGTGTATCGAAAAGATTTATTTTGATGAAAACGGCAGAATCCCGGAAGTCCCCATGACTTCACAAGGTACATCTAATCCGCTGAAAGCGAAAGGATCTTACCCTGCTTCTCTTGCCTGCCAGATGAGAAATGGCCCTTACCTGTGTCCTGAGGAAAACGGCAGCGGTGAAATCCTTTCCCACATCTGCAATCTGTCCTGGGCTGCATACCGTTATTTTACTTTTGAAGCTCCCAGATCAATGACAATTACTGCTGCTGCCCGCATAAACGGTGGAATCGTGAAAATATGGGCAGATGATGAAGTGATCGGCTCCTGTCCCATACACCCTACCGGCGGCTGGAATGTCTGGCAGACATTCTCCTGTGAACTCATACCGGTAACCGGAGTGAAGACCCTGTATTTTACATTCCATGGCAATGACCTGGACAGACGATTAATGGAAATAAAGGAATTTTCTTTTCATAAAAATCCAGCCTTGCAGCGGTAACCCGGATCTTAGTTCATTCCTGCTATCAGCACGTCCCACTTAGCGGCATAACAATTGTAAATATAACGCTGTTTTCCTGATTCGCAATATGATACCGAAATCCATGATATTCCAAAAATGATTTTACAATATACAGTCCTAAGCCTGTTCCGTTCCCTGTGCGCGATTTATCCACTTTGTAAAAAGGCTCGAACACATGCTGTATTTCATCCTCCGGTATCGAACTGTTCATATTTCTTACGGTCAAAACACATTCTGATCCTGATTGTCTGGCTGTGATATAAATGGAAGAATCCTCCGCAGAGTGGATGATCGCATTATTGATTACGTTCGCAAGCGCCTTGCTGAACAGCTCTTGTTCCAGGATGACAAATAAATCATTTTCCAATGCCATATGGATTTGGATATTTTTTGATTTTGCCAGCTCATCTTGGTTTTGAATCATCCCTACAGTTATCTTTCCAATGTCAGCAGCGCGCATTCCCCCTGAAAAATAAAAGACACGTCATTTTTTCGATATTCAGGCAAATCTTTTTTTATCAGCGGTTTCCCCTTATACAGAACCCGCCCCGAACCGGGCATATCCAGTCCTCCCATAATGGATAGCAGCGTTGACTTTCCGCAGCCCGAGCTACCCACTATGGCATAAATACAACCCGGACGGAAAGTGGCATTTAGGTTGTTCAATATGGATATTCCAGGTTGATATGAATAATTGATATTCTGTAATTCCAGCATATTATAATTCTCCTAACTTATGGATTTTAAGTTTTCATTTGGCTCTTTCCGTAAAACAGGGAACTCCGCTGCAATAACAGAAGCGGGGACCAGGATTACTCCAAATAGCAACATGATTCCTAACGCATCTGCTGAGACAGAAGCTCCTTTATACTCAATTTCGTTTTTACCCGGACTGCCATCCGTTTGCTCTGCCGCCAACTGTTCTGATCCGTCATTTTGATGAACGGTTGCAGAAACAATATGCGCTCCGGCTCCGTGTACGATTCCACCGCTTACAGCCAGGGCAATTCCCATTGCTATTACGGCTGCAATCAAAACCTCGGCAATATGCTGCATCAAAATACGGCCCCTTGACAATCCCAAACTCATCATTATGCCGATCTCCTGCTTTCGCTGTTTTACTCCATGGGAAATCAGAAAATATATCAGGGTGACACACACAATTACAATAACCAACAATACAATTTTAAGGAGATTGGACAGAGCGCTTAACGCCCCGATCATATCAGCATAATAATCCAAATCCGAAACGATACTTTTGGGCTGCCCGGCAGGCCAATCCAGATTATTGATCTCTTCCGTAACAACAGCCAGATCCGCAGAAGGGGCAACACTGAAAGCCGCTTGAAAGAAAAAACGTTGTGATTGCGGATTGAATACCGAGGAATATGTCTCCAAATCCATATAGCAGTAATTTTCATATAGCTGATGCGAAAGATGCAACCCTGTATTATCATCGTTATCCCTTGATTCAAAAATGCCTATGATTTCTGCCTGTATCATATCCGTGTTCATATGGCTTGTATCATATCCCATGCTTTCCATGTCCTTCATGATCGCCTGTGAAAACTGCAACTGTATTGTATCGCCAAGGTGCAGAGAATTTTTATCTGCCAGTTCTTTGTGTATTAAAATTTTGCGTTGATCGCTTTCCTTAATATGCCTGCCGGCAATAATTGTTAGCGTTCCCTCTGCAAACAGGTCATCTGAATCTGACGTCACATTACTGACAAGCATGCCTGCGTGTTCAAATCCGGGGCTAACCAAGCAGCTATCGCCATCCGTTTTCACAGACAGAGGCGTTCCGTTATCCCTTGCAAATGCCACAGGGGCAGCGTTTGAAATCAAGCGGTAAGCGGCGATATCATCTCTTGCTGAAATCTCCCTTATTCTCTCCAGCGTCAGTGATCCGGGTGCATTATGCGCGCCTACTACAAACTCTCTGTTAAAATTAAACTCCATTTTCTCAATTGTAGTATTTGCCTGTTCAGATACAGAAACAATGGTTAGTATCAATATAAATACCGTGGTTAGCAGCAAAATGAGAAGTATACTCCTGCTTTTTTTCCTTATAAAATATCGACTTGCGTTTTGTATAAAATTCATAGACAGTTACCTCAGTTGTTTTTTTCAGAAATCGCTTTTGGCGGTTCGCTTAAAATACGGATACTGGCTACCCATATCGATGCGATCAGCAAGCTTATGTTTATAACAATGATCTGCACGATCGTCACCATTTGAATTTTGTTTACAGATAGATTGATTGCACGAAACAGTTCACTGGATATTAAGTATCTTCCTATAAAATAGGAAATCACTATGGATATCCCAGCCGGTATCATGGCCTCAAACATGTGTTGCAGCAGGATTGTGTTTTTTGTAAAACCCAGTGAAAGCAAGATTGCTATTTCGTTTACCCGCATTTTTGTCTGAAGCATTAGGACAAGAGAGATAACTAGTAATCCTGCAACAATGATTACCGCAGTCAAAACGGAAAACTGATTTGACACGTCTTTCACTGATTCCGCATCTATCACCGACGTATCCGCTTCATTAAACAGTTCATATTTGTTCCAATCGATATCCAGCTTTTGAACTTGTGAGAAGACAGCTGCAAGCTGATCCGGCTGGCCAATAAAAAATTTTACGCTGATGATTCCTTTTTTCCCATCGTCCAGTAAAAGCCCCGTATCATGACCGACATAGATGATATTTTCACTTAATTCTGATGGCGATAATTCAGTTTCATCCGTTTTATCCGCAAACTCATATATGCCGGTTAGGGAAACCTCTACACCGGATGTATTGCCTGGCGTTGCAATCGTCAGTTTATCTCCTATATTTAAATTATTTTTCTTTGCG
>OATB01000663.1_pt1 | contig 19712 bp, 20 predicted proteins | sample 1494941 | NCBI WGS metagenome assembly OATB01 (sample SAMEA2579931, study PRJEB22360) | human gut metagenome | reverse complement strand
CATTCCCTCTTTGCTTCAAAATAAAAGACAACCGGCGATAAAACCGATTGCCCCAATTACCAAATATTTTATTGCTCGTTTTCTTCTTGCTTTTTTGCATTATTCACAATTTCCGCTACGTTCTCACGAATCGATGCCGGTACAGATTCGATAGTGCGTTTACCCTCAATAACGTGTGTCGCATAAAGCATCTCTAAAGCTGAATACATAATAAAATCTCCTTTCTATTTTGACAAAATCATGTCTGACAATTGTAAAAGAGCCTCTTCAGACATCTCTTGACGCTGACGAAGCTCTGCATTTTCCTGTTTTAATTTTTCAAGTTCATCAGGTTCTGATGGTGAGTGTTCATCTAATATTTCATCAATAAAAGCAGACATCGCTTCTGGATCACCGTTAAATTCTGCTAGCACTAAATCAAATAGCGCTAGTAACTCTTTGCTCATATCACCAGAATTATTAATCACGTTAGCGACATACAGCTCTTTAAATTTAATCTGATTATCAGTCATAATGTCCTCCTAAATATTACCTGCTGGAAAACTACAAGCAATTGAATAATAACCTCCAGCGGGAAAGTCATTGTATCCAGTTTCATTTCTATTACGTGAAGCTGATACAACGCCATCGGGATTAACCGTTAACCAGAACAATCTAATTCCTGACCCTGGCGCCATGAATACCATTTGCCTTTCTGGTCGCAGACCTACAGGTAATACACAAATTTCATACGTTGTCTGTGCATCTCCGCCGGTACTTGGAAGAACTTTTGTTGGCTTAAATGCGCCAGACAGCGTTACGTTTCGTCCGCGTCTTAGAGCGGTTGGTTTGGAGTCTCCTGATGTAGCATAAACAGCCCAGTCACTATTTGAATTTGATAGTGCAGTCTCTGGTATGGTCATCAAATCTTGAAAAGTTAATGTTGCCGCATTGTATCCGGGAAAGTTTTCTTCGTTTGTAATATAAAGGCCATCATAACCAATTTCTACGTGCTTTAGTCTTTGATAACTCGGCGCAGGAGCATTTTTAAAAAATACAATCTTATTGTGTTTAAGTTGCATAAAGGTATCATAGAGAGGGACCGTACTACCTTCTTCGTAAGCAGTACATGAATCAGATATCGTCCCTAAGCTAATAATCATTGTCCCATTACCATAAATCTTTTCTTCCGATCCAGGAATATAAAGTGGAGCGTCTTTATAAGTTAGTGTATAGAGGCCGCTATGCATTTCGGCCCCACTAATAACACCGCCATTGATTTTTGTCCCTGTAATAGTGCTACCAGTAATGGTCACCGCATTTAAAGCGATAATATTCAATACTGACTGCTGAATTGTTTGACCCTGCCATGAGCCAGACTTGTAAACGTAAAAATTGGTAACATTCCCGCTACTATCTGATTTCCACCATTGCTGACCTTCCTTTGGATTAGCAGGCTGAGTCGGCCCGATGTACGGATAGATGCCTGTCATGCCTTGAATCAATGCAGGATTAGTGTACGTCACCGTGCCGTTTGACATTGTTGTTTTCAGCCTACGCCAGATATATTTATTTGGGTCTGCGTTATTTGGCACAGTGGTAGACCAGCTGCCACCGGCTTGGCTGGTGGGTGAAGTAGAGACGTAATATTCTTCCACCACAGAGGATACGCTAACGCCAGCGCTACCAGGTTTACCATCTGACCCCATTTTTGCGACTGTATAAGCAGTTGAATTAGTATTATTGGTATAAGTTGTAACTGTTTTAGTCCATAAAAATTGGCCTGCTGGAACCTCAGGTATTGTTGTTGACCATGTTCCTGTTGGTTTGTTTGTGCCACTTGTGGAACCTTGATAAGTTATTTCAGGGTCAGAAGCAATGCCAACACCGTCAGAGCCATCCTGCCCAGTGTTTCCTAAGATGCGGCTCCACGTATAATCAGCAGGGTTTTGACTGTCTTGAGCAGTATAGTCAGTGTATTTCCCAGAATACGTTGGATAGGCGTTTTCAAAGTCATCAGCGGGGGCAGGAGTGTAGATTGTTTGTTTATCTCCTACTTCAAGTTTAATACCTTTTTTTAAGGTTCCTGTAGAAGATTTTTCAGTGATGCGCATATATGCAGCACTTGTATTATTTATTTTAAAGCTAAAAACATTCCCGTTACCTGAAAATGCACGCAACAAAAATTTCTTATCTGCATCATATAAGGCAACAGCACCAACTGTGACTTGCGTCTCCACTTGACTAAGTGTAAAAATATCTCCATATGATACCTGTATAAAATCAGTAATAAAGCCATTTGCAAGCTCTTGAATGCTTCCATCTGTGTTTATCCATGACTTTTCTATAACAATGTCCATATTTAACAAATTCTCATTAGGATACGTGTCCGTAAATCTATCCGTGCCATCTGCACTCCAAGCATAGGCATAGTGCGTATATGGTGTTTTACCATCTGCACCAGGAGTGCCAGGAATCCCCTGATTACCAGGGTCGCCTTTGTCTCCTTTTTGTCCATCCTCACCTTTGATTTTTGACCAAGCATACTTTTTAACATCCGTAGAATCAGCCTGCGTGAAGTCAACATATTGACCCATCCAAGTTCCTACATCTTCCCCGCCGTTGCCAGTAAATGTTTGACCGCCATCATTTGAATATTTGATATGCAGATAGCTAGTTTGTCCATTTGCACCTGGTTCACCAGGAATACCATCTTGACCTTTAAATTCAGCCCACATGTAGTCTGCGGGTACAGTGGAAGGATTAGGATTTTGAGACGCTTGAACACCAATGTATTTAGCATTTACTGGATTTTCTGTCATAGGATTACCGTTTGAGTTTTGCGAGTACCGTATATGCAGATAGGCAGAAAGACCATTAGTACCTGGTTCTCCATCAAAGTAATCTATACCCTTAACTGGAGTTTTACCGTTTTCACCGTCATAAACTTTAGTCACAACACCAGAAGCACCACCGATAGATAAATCGTCTTGCAACGCTTCATAACTAAACGTAGCCGTATCCTCAAAGTCTAAAGGTATAACAGTCAATGTTTTACCAAAGTTTTTGTGTTCGTCATTCCAGACTGTATCCAGTGAGCCATCCTTTTTCTGCTTAATCCAGTTGAATTTAGTAAACTCACCGGTCATATCTTGATTGTTCTTTTCAATTTTGGCGGTAAAAATTACTTCGCCTTCGCCATTTTTGAACATTGGCGAACCGACATTTGAAATAGAAAAAATATACGTTTTAGCTACTTGTTCTGCGTATTTTTTGACTTCATCAATTCTATCTAACAGCGATTGACTAACTTTGTTTTGTAAAATTCGATAATTCGAGTAGACTGTCTTGTTCTTCGTTGGGTCACTAAAACTGATTGTCTGTTCGCTAATTCGAGCTTCTAGCAAAAGAATTGGATTGTAACCTTCATCAATAGCGCGGATAGTGTCACCAACATCGATGTCATAGAATCCTTCAATTTCGAATTCATAAGCGGGCACACATTTCTTTTCTAATTCCGTTAACGCTCGATTAAAAAGCTCTGTATCTGATTTGGTATCGTAGCTAAATTGACCAATGATATAGCCTCCACCTTTTCGTTTTGGGTTCCCATACTCTTGGTTAGCCATCGGTGCATAGATATATTCCGAACCCTTTTTAGTATAGAAAACAACGTTGCCATCCTCGTCTTTAATTTCCTTTTCCACGTTCTTGATGGTAACTATTTTATTATCTTCTTCATGACCACGAGGTTTTATAGCTGTGATAAGCTCCGTAACATCCACATTACGGCGAATGCTAGAAACGTTACGACCATACTTCAACTCAATATCTGTTCGATTAACACCGACACTCTTTTTTAAATGGACAAGCTGTTTGTTAACGGTGCGATCGTCATTCAATACAGTTTCAAACTCAATTTCGGCACTAAAGCTATTACAAATTGATAGTAATCGTTTTAAAACAGTTTGATCGCCTTCCCATTCTAAAGTACGCTCGTTTTTAGTAAACTCATTAATTCCAATTTCGTAACCGGAATCTACTAAACAATCATTGACATATTTTGAAATAGGATATGCTTTATCTGCTTTATACGGACCTCTGTATTCGTTCAATAAATCAAACGATAAATCTTCACAAAAAAGACGCAATGAAGATTCAGTTTCTTCAACACGTCTAATGGTGAACTTATAATTTTTGTCTTTATATGTGAACACTAAGAAATGATTTTCTTTTAAATATTGAAAATCATCTTCTGAACCAGTTGAAGCATTTGAATATATGGTGTGTTTTTTAGTAATAGATAAATCAAATGTGCTTGCACCTGTTTCAAGATAACGGTGGAATTCATCATCAAAATAATGGAGTGCACTAGAAAGTGAATTATCTAAAATAGCTACAGTTTCATCAGCTTTCGTCATTACATATATTTTCAAGAATTATAGCCACCTTTCTCTTAATGTTCCTACAATACTTGGTGCAGTCTTACCAAAATCAGAATAATGAAACTCTACGATCCAAGACCCTGGCGGAATTTTCAAATCAGTTGAGCCGATAATAATATCGTTCATGGCCAATACTTCATTGACATAGAATTTACCAGTCGTACCATCGTATAAAAGCACATCTCCTGTCGTGTATCGGTTTGGGTCGTCTGACCATTTATCAACATTGATCCATCTAAAGATAAAGTTAGACATTCCCAAACGCGCAACGGGTCTGTTAGCCCATTTTGCATGCGGCCAGAAATGCGTACCAGTAATGGGCACATTAGCATACTCATCTTTAGTAAAAGTCTTGGTATTTGTAAAGTAAGTTAGATTTGCCTCATCGTTTTTTAAAGATTTAATAGTAGAGAACTTAAAAGTAATTGCAGCACCAATTCGACTAATTCTAATTTCAAACCACGAGCTCTGTGCTTTTTTCAAATCAACGTCAAAAGTGTAAAGAATATCACGTTCGCCGTTAAGATAAATATAATAGTCACACGTCAACGCCTGCTTTGAGTAGCTGCTATCACGAATGACAAAAGCACACACAATCTGATTACCATTCACTAAATTGAATTCCTCGCGTCCAACTTCTTTGACAGTTTTAGTTGAAAAAGTTCCACGCCAAATTGCATCAAAATTACCTGTATTTTGATTATTCGAATTTTTAGGAATATCTCGGGACAAAGTAGGACCAATCCAGCACTCATCTGGATTATTTGGAAAACTAGGTGTTGGCGCTTCTCCTGTCCAACTAAAGGAACCTTGTCCAATTTTATTTGGAATTCCAGCTGGGAATATCGGATAAACCGTTTGTACATTCGGACTGTTTTCTAGCCAATTCGTTTTGTCATCAGGCGTCAAACTGTTTTTAGCCACCACATCTGTTTTTTGATAACTATGTCCGTCTACTTCTTCGATATTCCCAAATTCCATTGCACCTAGCGGGCCAACTGCACCAATAAAACCATTATCACTTGTCATCGTTGCTTCAAATGATAATTCTGCGGTTTCGGTTCCGTTGTTTGCAATTTGCATCTCTAATATTCCGTCTGAATTTTGCGTGGCGGTATATTTAGATGGAATGAGTGCTTCACAGTATCCAGCGGGAACTAAGAAAGAAAGTTCACCGCTAACCTCTGTTAAAGAATCAATAGACCTCGTCATGATAGATTCACCATCGAGAATTGCATACCAGACTTCGTTTGGTCTGTCAGAAAAAATCATCGGTTTTGGTTCTTTGACGTTTAATAAACCATTAATTTTGTTTTTAATAAATTCAACAGAATATCTATCAGAAAAGATGTTTAGTGTAATAATCCGTTCTGTATATCGACTTCCTATGAAGTGTGAACCATTCGTTAACCCCATCTGTTGAATACTGTTCTCTCTATTTTGAATATTTCTTCCAGCAGGTTCGGCAGTCAAGTCGAAATAATCTGTTAATTTATCTCCATCATAAGTTATGACTAAATCACTAATCATCTTAAACCCTCCAACCTCGACTGCATTCGATTATTTTTCATTTGTTCATTCGATATGATTCTGCCAACTTCGCGTTCATTCATTACTATTTTAAGTTTTTGTAAATCCGAACTAAATCTTCCCATCAATTTAATAATCTGATTAAGCTGTTCAGAGTAATTCTCCGGTTCAATTATTATTTCTGTCTTCGATAAGTTATTTTGAGTGTTAATCTTTTCCAAATTACGAACCAGTGTAGAATTTTTAGGAACACCCACTCCGTCTTTATAATGTGGTACTAATTTTTTAGTTTGACGAGCTGGAATGATTTTAGAGCCTTTCGGTAGATTAGGAAGGAATACATCCCGTCCATCTGGAATGAATGGAACGCCACCTTTCGGCAAAACTAACTCTTTGTAAGTTAATCCTTTTTGGTCATTTACGATTGCTGGGCCGCCCAAATGGTAATTAGTACCTTTTTCAAATCCTAAAACCTTTGCTACACCTTTGCCTAAATTGGCAACAACATTTAGTGTTTTAGTGATAACAGAAGGACCAGACTTAAAGTTATTAACCGCGCCAATCGCTGATCTAGCGGGATCAGAAGCATTATCAATCGCTCTTAAATTTTTTGAACCAGGATTGTTATTTCTAAAGCGGTTAAGAGCTCCCCCACCCGTATTCGATGCACTAACTACACTACTTGAATTTCCTAGTAATTTTTTTAGAGCAGGATTATTTCCACGGTATCGATTTAATGCCCCTTCACCTGTTTTAGCGGCAGATTGTGTGCTAGTCGACGTACCTTGCAAAATTTTCTTCGCAGGGTTGTTTTTATTAAACGCTCTGAGGGAATCTTCACCTGCTTTAGTAGCATTAACTACACTTTGATTATCACCTAATAAAGTTTTAAGATAAGGTTCTATTTTTTGGTAACCTTGCAAAGATATAGTTCCGTCTTTAACTTTCGCCAAAATATCCTGATTATCGCCAAGCATTAGCTTTATTGGTTCTGGTAATTCCTTCCAAGCATTAAAAGATTCCGATGAAGTAAATATCTTACTTAACAGATCTGAATTATCAGCAAGCATTTTCTTTTGAGAATCCGGTAATGATTTCCATTGATTTAAAGCTTCTTCAGAATTGAGAAGTTTAGAAAGAAAGTCTGTATTGTCTGCAAGTAATTTCTTATCAGAAGCCGGAATAGTGTTCCAAACATTGAGCTTATCTTCTGAATCTATTAGTTTCCATATGACATCCGCGTTATCCGCCCCAAGAACTTTCCGATCAGCTTCATACTCGCTCCAAGCTTTCAATTGATCAATCGTATCATAAAGTTCAACTTTTGCTTCATTGCCATCGACGGTTAGAAGTTTGTCTGACATATACATGAGATTCCACTTACCAGCAAGACCCATAGCCACTGCAACTTCCTCTTTAGCGTTAGATTCAATATCGGCATTTTTCAACATGAATTTCAGTTGTTGCCAACCCTCGTCAGTTTTTGCCATATCAACTAAAGTTTCAGCCATGTTCGTTTTAACTTCACCAGTTTTTGGATCTAGCGCTAATGCATTCCACGCCATATCTGCTTCACTGGTGCCTTTAGCAAGTAGATCTAAGTTATCAGACGATGCTTTAACAGACGTATTGACTAGAGAGAGAACTTCATCGGTAGTATAGCCATAAGCTTTCCAAACTTCCGACAATTGAGAAATATCTTTGCCTTGCGCTTGAAATACTTTTGCTAATCCCGTCACTAAAGTATCAGTAGATTGCTTGTATTCTTTATTTAATTTATCCATTGAGGCTTTCAAAGCCTGTGGATTTTTAGCATAGATTGTTTTTAAGCTTTCTACTTGTTTCTCATAAGCAGATTTTTCGTCTTTCAACGCGGTTTGCAAAGTTTGTTGCCGTTTTGATAAGTCCTTATAGTTCAGCTTAGACATATCCGCTTGATAGGCAGTTTCAATCGCTAAACGTTGCTTTTTACTAAAGCCTGCGGCTTTCAACTGATCCTGGCTTAGAAGCTTATAGTTATTCGCAACGAATTGTCGTTCTTCATTTGATAGATTTCGATTATTTTTTGATGCATTCGTTAGTACCTGATTAATTGCATCAACTTTCTTTTGCGCTTGTTGGACTTCTGCTTTATTTACTGTTTCTTGCCATTTAATGTAATTTTCAGCTTTTTTCTTTTCAGCATCATCGGTTATATTTTCGGCAGCTTTTTTCTTACGTTCGATTTCTTTGTCTAATACTTTTTGAATGGAATCGACAATTTCTTGATTGGCTTTCTTAGCCTTTTCAGCAGAACTAACAATTCCATCAGCGTATTCGTTGACATACGTAGAAGCCTTTTCGTTAAGTTCGTAAGCTTTTTTAATTACTTTATCCTGTTCTTTAGTAACTTTCGTACCCCAACGTGCACCAGCTAATTGATTTGATTCATACGCTTTATTCGCTGCGTATAGGGCAACTCCTACGGCAGCTACTCCACCAACGGCAATTGCTGCAGGAACCGCAATACCAGATAGTCCGGCTGTTAAAGCACCCACACCGCCTTTGCCACCAGCTAAGCCAGCTATTTTGCCCAATAGACCAACTTTCGTACCTGCACCAGCTACAGCCGTACCCATTGATGTTGCAGATACAGCACCAGAGGCCATTTCAGCAGCCATAGCCGTCATAGCTTTTTTCTTCGCCATGCTAGCTGTTAAATCAATGAATGATTTACCTAATTTACCAATGCCACCTGTCAATTTTCCTGCAATTGATAAAACAGGACCAGCAGCAGCAGCAATTCCTATCCACTTGAGAATGTTCTGCTGTTGCTCTTTATCTAAAGAACTGAATGATTTAGCTAAATCTCCCAAACCTTTTATCAGAGGTTTGCTAGCTTGCAGGCCATCACGTAACGCATCGATAAGTGGACCACCTAATTCAATCGCAGCGTCCACAGCTTCGTTTTTCAGCATTTTTAATTTTGATTCGGTAGTCTCGTAACGCTTGCTCGCTTCCTCTGTCAACGCAGTATTTTCTTTCCAAGCTTTGTTACCAGTAGCGATTGCATCACCGAATACACCGCTCGCATTCGCAGCACGAAGTAGACTATCACGCAAACGAACTTCTTTAATATCCATGTCGTTTAAAACTTTAATGGCAGAAGTTCCTTTTTCTTCTGCGTGGGATAAGCCTTCAACAAATTTCATAATTGCCTTTGAAGGGTCCTTTTTAAAGAGGTCTGCAAATTCCGCATTTGTTAATCCCGCTACTTTTGAAAAATTCTCTAAAGCAATTGCGGATTTATCTGCTTCTTTGTACATTGACCGAAGTTGTGTATTCGTCAATCCCATTTGACCCGCAGTAGATTTAAGATTTTTACCGCCATCTAAAACGGCTTTTGATATATCAGTTAAAGAAAGACCAGCTTTTGATCCCATAGCGGATAATTTGTCAAATGCACCTACACCGTTTTCTACAGCTAACTGCATATTTACCATTACTTTTGAAAATGCAGAACCACCGGCTTCTGCTTCAATACCCACAGAACTTAATGCCGTAGCAAGACCCATAATTTCGCCTTGCGACATACCTACTTGCTTACCAGCACCGGCTAATCGTAGACCCATTTCTGTAATTTCTGATTCCGTGGTGGCAAAATTATTCCCTAAATCAACGATTACAGAGCCTAAACGATCAAAATCTTTTTGAGACATCTGGGTGATATTAGCAAAACGCGCCAAAGAAGTAGCAGCGGTTTGAGCACTCATGTTCGTTGATTCACCTAAATCAATCATTGTTTTTGTGAATCCAACAACGTTAGGCGTTTGAATACCTAACTGTCCAGCAGCTTCCGCAACATTTGCAATTTCAGCGTGACTTGCTGGAAGTTCTTTAGCTAACCCTCTTAATCCATTTTCTAAATCTTTGTATGAATACACGACTTGACCAGTGGAGTTAATGACTTCATCATTTGTCTTTTTGACACCAGCAAAGGCGGATTCCCATGAAATGGCCGCTTTACCAACAGCGAGTGCGGCGCCGGCAATCGGCAATGTTAAGCCTGTAGTGAGTTTGCCACCAACAGAGGCCATTTTATCTCCGGCAGAAATCATCTTTTCGGAGCCTTTATAAATCGCACCTGTTAAACCTTCATTTTTAACCTTGTACTCGGCTAAAGCACCAGCGGATTGAATTAATTGTTGCTTGTAGTTAGCCAATTTTCCATTTGCTTCTTGCAATTGTGCAGCATATCGCTTCGTAGCTTCTGTAGCTTTGCCATTATCGTCAAAAGATTTATCATATGCTGTTTTAAGCGCATTGACTTGTTTTTCTTGCGCTTGAACAATATTAGTAAGCGAGCTAAATTTAGATTGCAATTTACCAAGTGAGTTACCTGCCATGTCAGCAATCTTCATATTTGCTTGCATTTCTTTAGCCAAATAGCGCACTTGTTTTTGGGAGTTAGCAACACCTCTTCCAAAATCAGCATCATCTAAACCTAATTTTATGACCATATTTCCTAATGGTGTTCCACCAGACATATTCAGGCACCCCCTTTAACAAGTTCCGCTAACGGTTTAATATCTTTTTTCTTCTTTTTATTCTTATTGGAAGATGCAAGTAAGATTTCATCCACATCTATACAATCCGTTTCCATCAAATCTCGAATTCCCATATTCGTACTTCCAATTACTTCGCGGACAAACTCCAGATTTAGATCGTAGAATTCTCGCCAAGTAAGAGTTCCTCCGCCAGTGCTTTTTTTGCGGCTTCTTCCTCTTCTTTTGAGAAGCCAAGAACCCTATAGCGAATAATTTCCATGATCTGATCGCTTTCCAAAGTATCAATGCCATTTAAAATTGTTTTTCCAGTAACTTCTTTATCATCAAATAACCCAGCCACAAATTCTGCTTGAAGTTCCGAATAATCATTTTGTGTTGGAATGATTGGGTTCCCTTCTTTGTCTTTTCGCTCCTCTAATTCAGCTTCTTTTCGGATATATTCCTGCCGTTTTGAAAAAGGAACAAAATCTGTCATAAAGGTTTTATACTCGCCATTTTTCATACGTAAACTTAATTTAATTGTCTTATCCATAAATTTTCCTCCAAAAAAAGAGAGACTAATCATTTCTGATTAGCCTCCTAATTTATTATTCTCCGCTTGGTGTTTCAGTTCCCAAAACCGCTGTTTTTAACGATTCCACGTTTTCTTTCCCAAAAGCTCGCATTACTGTCATTGATTCGGTTTTTGTATCAATCGTAATATCACGTGACATCGCATTGTAGACATATTCACCAGCTTCAGGATTAAAGTCTTCATCATTTTTGGTTGCAAGCGAGAACCCATCGCGATTAAAAGAACCTGCTAAAAACGCAAATGCGACAGGTTCCCCATATAAGTCTTCTGATTCAGCTACTGCTGCACAATAAGGCGCTTCAGTATTTTTACCAAATCCATCAATACCACCGCCCGTTCCAAACGTTACTAATCCAAGTAGTTCTTGTTCAATTGCAAACGGAACATCCAGTAATCCGAAGTTTGATGCTACATTCCCTGTACCTTTTCGTACAATATAGTATTCGCGGTCACCAGCAAAGACTTTTTGGGCTTCTTTTGAAAGTCCAGTCAATTCCATTGCTGTTGGCCCACCTTCTTTAGGTGTTCCGTCCAGCACATGAATTTTTTTTGCAGTGTCCGGTGTTAAGTCATTTTTTAAAACTCGAATTGAAAGTTTATCAAAACCATAAGTTTCCATTTATTAATTCCCCCTAATAATCTGTATCGTGTATTTTTGTATTTTTTCGATATCGTCGTGCATCAACGTATCGTCTTGTTTCTGCAAAATAAGTATCTAAGCCGCCCGCAAGCTGGCCAAATTCCATTTTTCGCATGACGTCTTGTACTGCTTTTGCAATTTTTTTAGTCGTTAAATAATTAGTAGATTCTACATTGATCTGATAACTAAATTGCTTCGACATTTCCTTATTCGCTGCAAAGTAAGCAGAAGTAGAGGGACCTAAAGCAGAATCAATAATGATAAACGGTTTAGATGTGTCTAACGTTTCAGGTGCTTCAAAAAATTTGATTCTATCGCTATCAACGAGGCTCGCTATAGTGATATCGTTTTTTAAAGCTTCGTAAACTTCCATCATCATATATTTCATCGACCCAACTCCTCTAACTCTGCACGCATTTGGTTAAACGCAGAACCTTGTATTTTATCTACAGCACCCTGTAACTTGCCAAATCCGCGTGGACGAATATAACGACCATTGCGGGTGTAACCAAATTCATTCAAGTGAACGAGTGGAGCGCGTTCTTTACTAGCCCACCCTGTTTCCACTCGCTTAGGATTGTTCTTGACGTTACTGGTAATAACTAAATCATGCGTTTTACCGGTATCGATATAGCTCGATACTTGTTGCTTCACAATTTGCTTGTTTTTTTCACCTGTTTTTCGTAACGCCTTATTTATCACACGATTCGCGCGATTTTTACCAAGCTTCGCTTCGATGTTCCGGATAATCTCATCCGTTCCTTTAACAGACACGCTCATGATGTCACCCCTAAAATTATCTTGATAAATCGACTATCCTTGGGATTTGGCTGTACGTCGATGATATTCCAACGAATAAACTTTTCTTTCTCATCAAGAAAGTGCAAGTCTTGCAACTCAACAATATGTTTGTTTATTGGCTGATATTCATTTAATGGATCACGAATATTAATTGTGACTGCACGTTTCGTGTTCTTTGTATTGAGCAACTCCCAATCTTTCATTGAAGGATTGTAGACCTCCGCCATGGCTTTATGCAGTATCTTTTCTTGTGATTCATCAGGAAACGGCCCCTCATTTGGCACATAGGCATAGAAAAAGACCGGCGTGCGAAGTTCTGCACTACCAGTCTTAGGTCGTTTATAATTTTGACTAATCGCCAACATCATCACCTGCCATCAAGTCAAAGCTAATATTCAGAATTGATTCTTGAAAGTTGGGATAAAAATATTCCAACTGGTCATTGTATGCATAACGCCCGCGTTCAAAAATCAATTCTTTCCCACGCGGGTATTCTTTTAGGTCAAAGTTGCCTACCAGGGTCTGAATTTCTTCTTTGGAAGCAGTCAGAATCATTTTAAGCTTATCATCTTCTGATGAATGATAAATCTTCATTCTAGCTTTGAATTCTTTTAATAAGTCTTCTGAAATTTCATTTATGTTTTCATCCATCTAACCACCTACTTTACTTAATAATGCAGGTTTTGTATCAGACGACTTGTAATCAATTCCTTTTACATCGAGATATTTCTTGATTTCTGGAATAGTCCACGTTTCATCCGGTATTGCCACTTTTAATGTGGCAGTTTTAGGGTGTTTCGGTTTCGCCTTCAGCAGATAATTTTAACGTCCAAACAGCTGCCACTTTATTATCTTTTGCTTTACCATACGCAAATGTCTTAGCAGCATATAAGTCTAGATCTTCCAATGCGAGTGTTTGATCAAATTTCTTGATTGACACACCACCACCAACATAGCCATCATAACGTCCATTTACAAAGCTCAAACACTTACCAGTTGCTTGCGCCTCTGACTCGATGATTTGAATATTGAACGGTGTGTTCTTAACATACAATCCAGCATTAGTGACAATTGTAAAAGCGACATCCAAATCTGTTGCATCTTCTGGCGAGATTACCAAACAAAGTTTTCCAGCAGTGTTTAATCGTTTCCCATTTTCTTTTACGGAATGAAATTTCTTAATTTTACCCATTTCCAAAAGGTTTTCTTTTCCATTTGCTAAAGGGTCAATTGTCAAAGTCCCTTCTGGTGTTTTTTCTGGATACACACCACCGATGATCGATACATCTTTTTGAACTTGTCGATTTAACCCGACTGGCTGATCTTTACCAGTTCCTGATAAGAAAGCTAATTCCATTGCTACAGCAAACGCTTCTTGAATTTGTAAACGTACAAATGATTCAACCCACGCTGGACCAAATTGCGTTAAATCTTTTGGTAAGACTACAAATGCGGTCAATTTGTTTTGAATTGATTCTTCTTCACTGAACGCAGCATCTAGCTGACCTTTAATTTCATCAAAAATCTTACCCCAAACAGCTACACCGCTTGTCTCAGATTTCAAGAATTTCAATCGTAATCCAGCATTTTTCACACCGATTGCTGCTAACAACGGATGTTCAGAAACAACATCTTCAAAAATAGTGTCAATTGTTTCTTGTGGCAATAGTGTTTCTTCTTTGTAACCAACTTCTTTGTTGATTTCATTAAAGAATTTACGTTGTTCGGCAGCGAGTTTTGCATCTAATTTAGTTCCAGCAGCGTATGATTCAGCGGCAATTTCACCGGCTTTTTTCGCCTCCGAAATCATTTGATCCAACATTTCACCGTAAAGTTCGCCAACTTTTTCAGTTGATTCGTTATTTTGTACAGCTTGAATCCATGCCTTTTTTGCGTTCTCAAAATCTTGTGATAATTTAATAGTCATTTTATGTCCTCCTCATTTTTTGTATTAAAAAAGAAACCTAGCAAATGGAGATTCATTTGTCGGTTCCGCGTTTTTAGTATTTTGTTTTTCATCCATCCACTCTTGGATAGACTTTCCTTGAATAATTGTATTTGTTTTTAAATCTTCAATACTATCATCCACAATTTGTTTCATTTTTTCTTCATCAATCACAACTTGTGCAAAAGGTTTTTGGTTTCTAAGTTTATTCACTTCGTTGATAACGTTAGACGGAATCAATCCACTACCTCCATCAGCGACAAGTTGTGGACGTTCTGTATTTTCGAACATAATTTCATCAGCAAAACCATTTTTAACAGCTTCTTCAGCAGTTAACCACGTTTCTTCATCCATTAAAGACAAGACTTCGTCTTTAGTTTTTCCAGTCTTAGAAACATAAGCATTCGCTAACGAATGATTTGCCTTTTGTAACATTTCACTAGCTTTGTCCATTTCATGATAATCGCCTTGTGTTCCCATAGAAACGTTATGGATCATAATTTGACCAACAGGACTAATTGCAACTGTATCAGCAGACATTGCAATAATACTCGCAGCACTCCCAGCCATAACAACGTTTGCAGTCACATGGCCGGAATAGCCACGTAAAGCTGTGTAAATCTCATTTCCCATATCCACTAAACCGCCATATGAATTAATCGTTAGTTCAATGTCTTCCCCATCGAGAGGTAATTTTTCGAGTACATCTTTCGGACAAGTTGCTTCCATTTCAAACCAATCGTAAAACCATTTGTCATCACTTGAGATGATAGGTCCATTAATCTTGATTTTTACTGTCATTTTCATTTCCACCACCCTTCACATCTTCGTAATTTTTGGTTCGCAATCTTTGCTTACCTTCTCCATTTGGTAAATCATCATACCCTGCTTCGTTTCGGACTTCATCAACATAAAATGCTCCACTTGACACAATTTTGTCAATTGCTTCTGCGAGGTCGAAAAGATTTGGAGATAAAACATTTAGCACTTCAATTCTTTCACCAGCTTCATAATCTGATTTATTAATTAATTTCGCTGATAATTCATCAATTAACTTACGAATCAGCGGTGCTAAACATAATTTTCGGTACGCATCAAGATTACTATCTAAATCAGCATTTTCGGCCATAATCAGAGCCGGGGGAACACCAATCATTCTAGCTACATCATTAATTAATGACTTTTTCATATTATCCAATTCATCTAATGACTGGTTTGTAACCCCTTGTTTATTTGTATACTCTTCATATTCGAAGCCCTTCATTTTGGGAACAATTGCTACAGATGATGTTCGGAAACTCTTATAAATTTTGTCAATAAAGCCTTGCAATCTTTTTTTACGAGTATCTTTATCATCATCATTTAGAGTACCTGTCGTCTCAACTGAGACACTACCCCGAATTTGATTATTGCGCATCGATATTTCAATCATTCTCCCGAATAATTCACCATAATCATTGAAAAGGCCATCCGTGAATTTTTCTAAATTTTCGTTGTTATACTGGAGGTAAATTACATCTTCCATTGAAAATGATCGTTTAAATTCGTATTCTTTCACAATTACATTTGTAAATTTGTCATCATATAATGCTGATTCCACACGATAAAAATCATCAGCAATCAAAAGTTGATTATCATCACTTAAAACTACCAACACTTCATTATCAAACATCAATTTATAAAAAAATCTTTGCCAAAAAAGAGTAGCAGACATATCCTTATTGGGTCTCACATTCAGAATATAGTTCCAAGGTGAATTAATCTCTTTTTTATCCTTACTGAATTTGAATTGAATCGTCGACATCGTTCTTCCGACAAAATTTAAAACTGAATCAACAGCCATTTTCTTAAGATAAACTCGTTGTGAAGTTTCATTTATGAGTTCTAAATCCCACATCCACTCTAATTCTTTGTTTCGTTTGAAAATGTCAGCAAAGCTTATAATATTCGCCACTCCTCCACCCCCTTTCAATTACTTTTGCGTTAACTCCTTGATGTAAATCGCCTTTTCTTCTGGAGGTTTTTTGCGATACCCAAGAGGCGTAGTGGTAACTTTGCGAAAATAAACTGTATTACCTGCCGTCACAACCTTTTCTTGTCGGTCAACATTTAGATATTGTGGTTTGTACATATTTCCCCTCCTAAAAATCCAAATCATCCATCAAATCCAGGAACTCAGAAAAGCTTGCTGTTTCTTCAATGGATTCTCGTTTATAAAGTGCAGCTATAAAGGCGTGGAAGCCATCCGTTTTTCGTCTGACTGATTCTTTTTTCAAAAAAGTACGATTTCCAAGCGAATCTTCTTTAATATAAGAATTATTCACATACCAGCGCATCATCGGATCATCACCAAAAATGAAACGTTCATTAGCAAAGCCATCTTCGATAATCGGTGCCACCTTCGCTTGTACACCGCGTGGATTCCTTAAAAATTCATAGGTATAGCCTTCTTTTTCTAATAACGGCTTCAAGAGGTCCATTCGAAATCCATCCGCACACACTAGGTCTATGGAATAAGTTCTTCGCTGTTCGTTTAACCAATTAATCAAATGTTGCGGATCGATAGAAGGTTCATCAACAATTGTGACTAAACCGGCATCTTCCCATTCACGAATTGGTGCTTTCAATTTAAAGGAATCCAAGAATTTTTTTCTAGCAAAACTGTGCTGATGCCAATAAAATTTGTCATCAACTTTGAACAATAAACCCACACTGACAAAATCTCGAATACTTGCATAGTCAAAACCTGCAACACAATGTGTGCCAATCGGAACTTCAACATTTTGTTTTGTCGCCAACAGCTGTTCATGTGTCGCTACGTCTCGTTCGGCATCGCCTTCAGTAAAATTCATTCGTTTTACAACAAATTCCTTGCGTCCTGACGGCTCTTCTTCTAATTTCAAGTATTCCTTCATGACCGTGCTGTACAATCGTTTAGCATATGGCGAATCTTCTTCAAACATCGGATTAGCTTTTGACCACATTTTCGGATTGTCTATTTCATCAATTGTGTCCAACTTGCAAATGAACGGAAACAATCTGTCGTTTTTTGCGTCTCCAGAAAATATTTTTTGTGCACGTTCTAAAATTCTGTCATAAAATCCTTCTCGCACATGGCCGTTTGTTCCATTGTAAAAAGTACGCGGGTGTTTAATCTTACCTAAACCACTTCGCTGGATATCAACAATATCTGAATTCTCAAACATGTGGATTTCATCAAATTCCAAACAGCCATCACGGGCACTATCCATAGTTTTTGGATTATTAGTGCGATAACTAAATATTGAATTTGTTACACGGTTGGTAATTGCCATTTTCGTGAGGTAAAACTGTTGCTCTAACCTTTTTCGTTGAACCGTTTCATATACCTCTTTAAAACTAACTTTACCTTGCTTTTCAGAATTTGCCGTTATGGTGACGTCATAATTTTCTATCCCATGTAGGGGGCTAATAAAGAAAGAATCTCTGGCAGACATAAAACCGTTCTTGCCACCTCCACGCGCTATCGAGTTTAAAAACTCATCAAAAAACACCTCGTCATCTTCTTTGCGATAAAGAAAAATGAAAGGTGTGATAAATTTTTGATATTTGGCTAATGGGAAGAAATTTTTCTCGGCATATCTAATAAAGTTTTGAATCATGTCTTCATCAAAATAGATATCATCTCGAATAAGGACTTCGTTTTTTAAATAGTTAATAAGCTGAATACGCTCTTTATTAAAAGGAATAATTCCGCGTTCATACAAATCCACATATTCTTCAAAAAAATAGGGCGTCACAATAAATCACTTCCATCGGCGGAAGGTCCATCATTTGTCTTTGGTATTCCTTCTGGAAGTAAATCGGATAGTTGCTTAATAATACGCTGATAGGCAAGATCACGAGCATTGTATAATTTAGCTGCTGGACGTTCTCGTTCATACGACGGTGTTTTTTCTGATTGCGTGAATTCTTCGTAATCACCATTATTCGTCAAGTCTTGCCAAAGTTCATCTAGTGATACCCGCAAGCGTGCAGCCTGAACAATCAAACCTTCAACCACTTTTTTCTTCCCGTCAGGAATGTCTTTGAATAGCTGCGTTAATCTATTTTTTTCTTTATTCACCAGTTTATCACGTTCGCTAATTGCCACAATAATCTCACCTTCTTTGTATTAGTTTTAGTAGGGGGGTAGGGGTTAGGCACTTTTAGTAAGAACATCTGTGTAGTTGACCTCATCCACCGGTTAGATTTTCTGTAAATTTTATGAAAACTTTTCATAGGGGGGGTACTTTCAACCCCACCATTCGTCTTGCCATTTCATTTTTTTAGCTGAGCCGCGGTAATTCATACGATTGTGACGCTTGTTATGACAGTCCTTGCATAGCGTTCTAAGGTTGTCAGGTTCCATTGCTAGCTCTGGATACTGTGCCAGCTCTTTGATGTGGTCTACTTCAAGCACTGCATCAGTTGTCACACGTCCTTCTGCCTTGCACCACTGACATTCAAAGTGATCGCGTTCTAATATTGATTGCCTCAGTCGTCGCCACTCACTAGATGTATAGAACCTTGCTCGTGATTGCTTTGTTGATACATCAATCATGGCCTCGCCTCCAAAATAAAAAGACCACTCAATAAGTGATCTAAACAGTTAATTTAAAACGGGAAACCAGACGCCTTTTTTTAAGAAGTGATTTCAGGAGGAAATCTCATATCAGTAGCGTTCCGTCTGTTTCCCGCTTCTTTTGATAATACTATTATAGCACCTTGACAGACCCCAAAAGTGCAATGATAGTGCAATAGCTAATTAATTTCGCCCAGCTCTTTGCCTAAGCTTTCTATGAATTCATTCCGTAGTAGATGGCACATGCGTTTTGAATAGCCTACATCTTCCGCTATCCCGTCCCACGTTTTAGTTCTCGGCTTAGTCCAATACCATAATCGGATAATTTTAATCGTCTCTGGCTTAGCCGACTGCACAATTTTATCCAAAGCTTTCTTGCGCTCTCTAAGCAGTCGCAAGTGTTTGTCCGTTGCCAGTTTCAACCCCGTGCGCTCCGTGGTAGAAGTAGCAGTAGTAGAGCGAGAGCCTCCGATATTGTCATCTGATTCCTGCCATGGATATTCAATTTCTAATTCCACACGCTTAATATATCTATCCATTGTCGGATAATCTTCAATCAAACCTTCTAACATTTTGAATGTGCCTTTTTTCAACTGCCTGCCTCCCTACTATTCAATACCAGCTTTTTTTATTACGTACATGTTTCTC
>OATB01000662.1_pt1 | contig 19746 bp, 9 predicted proteins | sample 1494941 | NCBI WGS metagenome assembly OATB01 (sample SAMEA2579931, study PRJEB22360) | human gut metagenome | reverse complement strand
GCTTACTTTAACATAAGCATATTTATTACATAATTAAAAAGACATAATTAAAAAACATAATTATAATAACATAGTTAGAAAAACATAATTGCTAAATTCAAATGCCAAACCCCCTTAATTTATAAGCGTTCTACGGAAAAGAAGCGGAAGAGAACTGAAAAATGTGGAATAGTTTTTCTAAAAGTGGAATAAAAGTCCGTTTAGTGGATGTTTTATTTCCTACAAAGGATGAAAAGATTCTAGATGTAGATGAAAAAATTACGAATTAGGATGAAAAGTTTTCTATAGTGGAATAAATATTTATTATTGTGGATGAAAACTTTCTAGGTGTGGATAGAAAATTTCCACAGACAATTAGGAGTATAGAAAAAAAGAGAGGCAATTTTACAAAAAAGTTGAAATTATGGTTGGAAAAAGCAACAGACGAACAAAAATAGCTTATTACAAATAAAAAAGGGCACGACAAAAAAACCCTTGATCAGGAAGCTTTTGAAAAAAGGGCTTCTTTTTTAATTATTGCTCTTGTTAATGCCCCAAAACTTTCGATTGGACGCTTCGGTAGAATATATGTATTGTAAATTTCTAAAACAGTCTGCTTTACTACAGACAGGGAATAGGTTGTGCTTAAAAGGCCAAGGTCACGATAATCGTTGTCTTTTAATATTACTGGTGGATATGTATTGGTTTTTGGCTTTTTATTTGTGTCTAGGTATGTATGGAGTCCATATAAACGCAGTTTCTCTGTCAGATTGGCGGGATCGTCATCCGGATTTTCCTGTAATAGATTGTATTGATCCAGCATATCATTTAAAACAGTAATATAAGACTGCATTTCGGACCGGTTCTCTTCTATTAATGATAGTTTTGCCTGCCGCGTGTTATAAACTGCATTTAGATGTAATACAACTTTGGTATTTTCATATTCGATATTGAATATATCGCTTTGCAAAACCAGAGCTTTTTTGATTACATTGGGCTTACAATAACCAGGCAGATATCTGCGGAGCTGTTCATAGGAACGTTCCAGTTTTACCTGTGGAGCAGAAGATGCATCTGATTCCATAATAGCACGCAGATAAATCCGAAGCTGGTTGATATCCTTAATTTTCATGATTTCCTGAAGAAGTTCCTTACTGATTGTTGCGTAACCCCTGCCGCCTTCTGATGCAGTAAGATGATAAGTGTTGTACTCGGGAAGCAGTATGGAAATATGATTTTTTTCCCAGCCGGAAGCGTGATAAGATATGTAACCATATTTAGCCAGTACTTCATTAGAATACCGGATCGTTTTAATGTCACAGTTGATAAATTCCGCCAGTTCTTTTTCTGAAACATCAGAAATAAATCCTCTTGGGCTGGGTGTAAGGAAATGGTACGTGATTAGCAGTTTTAACGCATTACCTTTTAAGCGAGGCTGATAACCGTACATATTTTTTTCATTAATATATTTTATATGCGTTTTGTAAGCGGTTTTATAAACTGCTTTTGGACAGTTACTGCATTGGCTGCTTATGTTTTCCTGTATTTCCTGAGGCATATATTCTAAAAATGATTTGTATTTAAAATGTGGGCACGCAAAACAGCCGGATGCGGCTTCATCCAGCTGTTGGTACTCAGTATAATATTCCTTATAATTTTTTTGTAGACCAATTGCCTTTAAAGCAGGTCCTTTGCCGACACGGGCAAAATTACTCAGGTTAAGTAACATTTTCAGCACACCTCATTAATTCAATTGTTAGTCACTAATAATCAAGTTGGAAAGCGAATGAGCAATTCAGGATAAGAAATCGATAAAAAAAGAATGTAAGAGATTACTACCCTTTGCCCATATTTGCCAAAAAAACTGTACGATAGCGACAAAATTTACACAAGGGACTTGAAAAAGGCGTACTTTAATAGTACAATGAAGCTATAAAGCCCATCGGTAAATATTATCGGTGTAAGCGCGTTAATATTGGAATCGCCAAACAACAATATTAACGGTAATGTTTTATCGAGTGGATAGCCAAATGTAAAATCGCCAAAATTTTATAGGTTATCCACTTTTTTCTATAATATACAATATAATTCGGAGTTTGTAAAACAATAATTTCGTGCAGGAAATAGCGTACTAAAAATCGAAAAGTCTTGAATTTACTAATCATCCTGTGCTTTGTGGGTAGAAAGTAGCAAAATGTCTTGTGAAGTGTAAAAGTAGCTGAAATCTTTGATAATTAAGGGTTTCAGCTCTTTTTACATTAAAAGAAAAAAATTTAAAAAAATTTTCCAAAATAATAAGCATATTTTAGCGTACTAAATTCACAATATCATAAAACCAGGAGTTTTTAAAATTGTAGACATGCATTTACGGACTAAATTATGATTTTAAATGGATTCGTATGTATTTTTTTAGTAGACGTATAAAAATAGGTGAAGCGGTGTTAATGCATCCTGGTAATTCCATAAAATTGTGCAGGTTATAACGAACTAAATAAAAGAGAGCCATAAAAAAATACACAGAATTGAGCACTAAATATATAAAATTAAAAAAACTTACATGTTTTTCCGAACTAAATCAGGGGTTACAAGCAAATTCCGTCTGTAAAATGGTAAAATTATGGAAGTGATTTTTGAAAAATAGACTGGGTTAGCGACTAAATTTAATTTTCTGTATTTGAGATAGCGACTAAATTATAAAATCAAATAAGTAGGTATTGGCTCAGAGTCATTTCTGGTGATCAGAAATGTTGACCTGTATGAAGATAGCGACTAAATTATGTAAAGCAAAATTGGATCGAACGAAAGACAGAATTGAGATAAAATTCAAGATAGAAAGGCATAGTGTTTTGCTTGGAATTCGGTGATATGCGAAAGATAGCGACTAAATTTAAAAACACTGCAAGTCTAGTACTCCAACCGGACAGTAACAATAGTGACAGCACTGTCGGGATTGAGCACTAGAGATAGCGACTAAATTTTTAATAGTGTAGATATGGTGTTATTTTCAAGAGATAGCGACTAAATTTAGATTGCTGCATTATGAATCTGGAGCGGATAATTACTGCGGAGTTTCTCTTTTTTATGAAAAAATTGTGCTTTTTCGGGGTATACGAGGATAATAAAAGGTATTTTTAGCTCACCGGATAGAAGTAAATACCAAAAAAATGTGCGTGATTTAGCGAACTAAATCTGGATGCGACTTAACTATAGAATTGGATTTAAAGTATATTTTAAAAGCTGGGAGATAGAATTTTGATGAAAAGACCAGTAAAAAGGAGTCTTAGAAGCCAAATAATATAAAAAAATGTGCTGGTTTTTACGAACTAAATTAGACAGACTCATGAAATATGATAAAAACTCTCAAAAAAATGTGCACAAAATAGCGCACTAAAATAAAATATATTAAGATGGGCATTTTTGAGCATATTTGAGTGATCAGAGTAGAATTAGAATTATGATTCCACTTGAGAAAAACATTTTTTGTGTGTGTTTGGCCTTTAATTTGTGCTATCTGTATGTGTATCTAAGCGTGAAGGGGGTTCTTAAATAGTCAGACGTAAAGAAGTACGGAAGTACTTAAATATGCATGAATGAGGTGGGAGGCATTATTGCATAATAAAAAGTGCGTATAATATGGAGTGGATATGATTGCATATATTGAAAATTATTGTTGTTTGAAGACTAAATTTGGTACCAGTCTATTGAAATTTTGTTAATTAATATGCTGATATAAATTCTGAAATTTATTCATTTATGGATTTTTAGTTGTAGATGCAGTTATGGGCGCTCAAGTGCAGATGCAGCTATGGAGGATTCTCAAATGTGTATTCAGTTATCGATTGTGAGGTGTGTTCTCCAGGTGTGAATTTGAGTATGGATTTACAGGTAGATACAGTTATGGATTCCGTATGCAATCTCAGTTGTGATTCAGGCATAGATTTCCACTTTTAGATTCATGTATTCATTCACTATATTTACAAAGATAATCCAAAAAAAATTACACGATATAGCGAACTAAATTGTTTGAACTGAAATTGATTTGAAATTATTTAATAGCTTGTTTTTTGAATTTCGGTAGTGTATGGATCAAACTTTGCGACTAAATAATGAGTATGGACTTAATATTGACCATAAAAATGTGCGGGAAATACCGAACTAAATTAATACGGAAATGAAATAGACTAAAATATAATCGGATAAATCCGCCTAACAGTAAGAAAATTAGGTCTTATATATGTAATATAAGTGTTATTTCTTTAAAAGATAGCGACTAAATTCCGGAAGGCAGAATGGATTTAATTACAAATAGTAACGGCATATCGAAAAAAATTATTTAAAAAAACACGCTATGGTTTTGTCAATACAACATTTCTGGTAAAAGATAGCGACTAAATTTTATAATTGGGATTAGCATCCAATGGTAATCAGTCGAATGCTAATCGCTATAAACTACTTCGTAAATGCAAATAAATGTGTTTCCTTCTTGTATGGTGTACGTTCAACAGATTAGAACTATCTGCTATCATCTTTCAAAGCATTCTGATATTCCATAGGTGTCATCCCCGTATAACGTTTAAAAGTTTTCGTAAAATAATAGGCATTATTAAAGCCCAGCCGATAGGAAATTTCGTATATTAAATATTTCTGTTCCCTAATCAGTCTACAGGCGTATTCCATCTTACATTTATTGACGTAATCAATAAAGCTTTCGCCATATCTCTTTTTAAATATGGAAGACAGATAGGCGGGGGAAATATTCACATAATCGGCAGCATCTGATAAGCTGATACGCTCTTCTATATGGTCTTCTACGAATTGTCTGGCAGCTTCTACAAAGCTGCACCGGTCTGCATTTGCCTGTTCAATTGCTGAAATTGTACAATGATTCAGATGTTCCAGCCAGCCAAGAATCTGGGAACGTGTATGCATATGCTCTATTTGAGCCAGCATCTTTTCTGATTGCGAAAAATAAGAACTTAGTCTGGAATCAGGAATACTGTCGTGGAATATTTCTGCTGCGGTTGTGTACAGCTCGCTGCATAACCAGATAGCACTGTTTCGTTCGTGATTTGTATTATGAATACGGGATGCTGCCTTATCCAGCAAGGATTTGCATCTAATGGCATTCTTCTCACGCAGAGCTTCCAGTAAATGTGTGGATATACCGGTAAGTCCAAGAGGCATATAGGGAATCGGAGTATTAGTGCTTGCCAGTAAAAAAGGCTGTTCGGTGTTGTAAAAATGGTCAACCATTGCAAATAGCTGTGCACGGCAATCTGCCATAGCCTGTAATCCATGAAAACAGTCTGCTGCCATCATACAAATGGAAACCTGGGTAATATTTGCTGAGGATGAGCACAGTTTTTGATAAAACTGTTCCATTAATTGTTTAAATGCCCCCGGTTCCCTGGGGGTGGAACAAAGTATCACCAGGCTGTCATTGGAATGATCCGGCTCAAATAAGGAGAAGGAGGAGAAATGCTTTTGTGCCATCGCATTGACCAGATCTTTTTCCCAGGTAAATAATTCACTATGGTCGCTGGTATTATCCTGCGGGCTATAATCCATGATCAGATAAATAGCAGTATATGATTCTAAATCAAATTGGTGGCCATTATCACTTAGAGGTGCATTATTAAGTGCCTGGGGAGCAGGGCGTAGAAAAATCTCTTTCCATAAAAGCTCGTGGATCACTTTCCCCTGGTTTTTAATAAAGTCGGCATTGTTTAAAAGATTTCGGTTATCCCATTCCTTTTTTGCATTTGTCAGGGAATGTTCCATTACAGCCGGCTCCAACTGACTTTTAATTAAATAGTCTACAGCACGATAGTGCAGTGCGTTTTTCACAAGGTCAAAGTCCTGCAGGTTCGTTAACATTATAAAGACAATTGAAGGAAAGTCCCTGGATATTAATTCAAGGAGATCAATACCGGACATTGCCGGCATATTGATATCACAAAAAACGATGTTCGGTTCTAATGCATGAATTTTATCGGAAGCTTCCTGCCCATTTCTGGCTGTATCTACGATCTTACAGTCGTTTTCTTCCCAGTTTAAAAGGGATTTAATCCCGGATAAAATAAGGGGTTCATCATCTACTAAGAGTACACTGTACATACAATTTCACCTTCTTTATGTATTTTATAAATGAATTAATCTTCTAAAGGGATTTTAATCGTTACCCTTGTATAGTGGCCAGGTTCACTTTCGTAGTGAAGGCCACAGTCTTTTCCATAGATCAGTTGTAGTCGTTTGTTTACATTATAGATGCCGATACTATTGAGAGATGCCTTATTTTTTACAGGATTTGGCGTATCTAACAGAGATTCCAGTTTTTCAGGAGGTATTCCCATCCCATCGTCTTCGATTTCAATATATAAGAAACCATTTTGGGTGTGTCCTTTTAATCGTATCGTTCCGCAAATGCCTTTGGGTTCAATTCCATGAAATATGGCATTTTCGATTAACGGCTGAAGGGTAAATTTTAAAATTCGGTGATGGTATAAGTCCTCAGGAATCAAATCTTTTATTTCAAAAGCATCCATATAGCGGATTGCTTGTATAGATATATAATCATTTAGCAGAGATAATTCTTCTTGGAGAAGAATGTGATCTTCGGTTCCTTTGGCAAGATTTTTTAGTAGATTACTTAAGCTCCGGGTCATTTGCTGAATGCCGGTATTCTTTTGTATGACTGCCATCCAATAAATAGAATCCAGAGTATTGTATAAAAAGTGCGGATTTACCTGACTTTGCAGCAGGGCAATTTCAATATTTTTTTGTTGCTTGTACATCTCCTGAGTATTACGCAATAGATTTAAAAAGCTGCTGGACATTTCGTTTACGGTGTGTCCGATGGCGCCTATTTCATCATGGGGGCGCTCTATTTCGGCGTCAAATGAAAAATCACCCTGGGTTATTTTACATAAACGCTGGTTTAGCCGCTGTATAGGCAGGGACAGGATGTAAGATGAGAGGAAAGCAAGCACTGCGCCAACCAATAGTGCCATAAATAAGACCAGGATAATAATATAGATTAAATGGCTGCGGTCATTTCCCATGACGGGAAATGGGGTACAGCTGTATAAAGTCATTCCGATATCTGGAAACTGATTGCCGGAGAACTCATATGAGGCATCTCCGAAGTTATATATTCCATTTCCTATGGAGGAAAGAGAGATATCTGCAGGTAAAATATTGGGACGCTGTGTGAGGGACGTACCTTCTTTATCAATTAGAAATAGATTATTTACCTGGGCATAGGGGGATAGCAGGTCGGAAAATAAACTAAGGCCTATTTCGATATAAATATATCCGTATACCGACTGGTTGCTTTTTCCATAGACGGGGCAGAGCAAGGTGAGAGAGGTCCTATTGTGCTTTGTTATGGAAGTATCCAGCCCGATGGTATAGGGGCTTAACTGATTTGGTTTCAAATAACGTATGTCGGCTATTTTCGTATTAATTAATTCATCATAATCATTTGGGGAACCGAATTCGCGAGCGCTGATAGATTGGACTATGGTACCGTCTGTGTTAAAGGCAATCAGCTTGTCCACGTAGGCATAGGCGATAAAACTGTCCAGATAGGCATTCAGCTGCTTTTGGGCATTAATGGAATGTACTTTGGAACGGCGGCTATCAGGGGAAGAGGCATTAAGAGCACGTATTACAGAGGCATCGTTGGCGCAACGCATACCTAACTCTATGGAATTATCCAGATAAGAGTCAATCTGCTCAGAAACAGTATTTAAATAAATCTCATCGATATGACGAGACTTTTCATAGATCAGCTTATTAATATATTGATACAGATACATTGTTCCTAAAAGACTTACCAGCATAACACATAAAACGGTAGATATAAAAATTTTGAATTGTATTTTATAAATTTTCATTAAGCCTCCGAAGAAACATATATTTATTTTTTATAATTCGCATTATAACATAAAAGAATATCCGTTTCAATTCGTGAAAAAAATTCGAAAAATAGTATTAAATCGTAAAAAAGTAATAGATGAAAACAGCAAAATGTAAAATAGTATTATAACGGAAAAATATGCTGAGTTTACTTTTTGTTATGCGAATTGATATAATAACCACAGAAAGAAAAGCCAACAAAAATGAAAAAATACAAAAAAGGAGAAGGTAAGTATGAAACGATTAGCAGCAATCATTATGGGGATTAGTATTTGTGGGACATTATTAAGTGGATGTGGTGGGACAGAAACTCCGAAGGAGACGAGCAGCAAGGCGGCTTTAGAAGGAACCGAAACAGCATCAGAAAATGCAGGAGAAAGTTCAGGAGATTTCACAGGGGATATACAAGATGCAACAGCAGCGGGGACGTCAGGAGAAAACTCAGAAGAAGCAGCAGCTTCGGGTGAGGTGACAAGTATAAAGCTGGCAACATGGGATTATACCTCTAATGACAGTACTTCCAATGCGATTGCTGCATTTGAAGCAAAACATCCCGATATTAAGGTAGAAGTTATTGATATCCCGTCTACAGATTATAATACGAAATTAAATGTGATGTTAAATGGCGGAAGCGAATTGGATGCATACTTTATTAAAGATGCGCCAAATACGTATGACTTGTACAAAAAAGGCCAAATGCTTGATTTGACTGACAGAATCGCAGAAGATAATGTGGACATGACGGGATTTAACGGTACAGACCGGCCGTTTAATATTGAAGGAAAACAGTATGCAATGCCGGTTCGTACAGACTATTATGTACTGTATTACAATAAGGACTTATTTGATGTAGCAGGGGTTGCGTATCCGACAAATGATATGACATGGGCGGAATTTGAAAAGACAGCCAGAGAAGTGGCAGGTGAGGATGTGTACGGAGCTTATATCCACACATGGCAGACACAGGTACAGAATTTAGGTATTCAGGACGGAGAGCATGATACACTTGACTTCAGTACCGGTTATGATTTCTTTAAACCTTATTATGAAATGGCTGTAGGTATGCAGGATGATGGAATTATACAGGATTTTGGTTCACTTCAAAGTGCTAATATTCATTATTCCAGTGCTTTTCAGGCAGGTAATGTGGCAATGATGCCTATGGGTACATGGTATGTCACTACCTTAACAGCGGCTATTAAAGCAGGCGATACGGAAGTAACCAACTGGGGAGTAGCAACTATGCCTCACCCGGAAAATGTAGAAGCAGGATATACCGTTGGAGCAAGTACACCGCTGGTTATAAACCCTACATCCAAGAAGCAGGATGCTGCATGGGAGTTTATTAATTTCTTAAGCAGTGATGAGTGTGCAGGTGAATATGCGAAAGTCGGCGCTGTTCCGGCACGGCTTAATGACAGCGTTTTAACGGAAATTGCTTCATTGGACGGAATGCCGGAAGGGCTTGCAGAGGCATTCAAGGTGAAGAGCATTGCAGCAGACAGACCGATTGGGGAAAACGTTACGGAAGTAGATTCTGTGCTGACAGAGGTCCATGGTCTGATTATGTTAGGAGAGGTAAGTATTGAAGAAGGTTTGGCTGAAATGGCTGAACGGAGTGAAGAAATCCAGAAGTAAACGTTTAAGGTGGATAAATGATAATATTACGGAATGGTATGTGAGTGACCGCCCCGTTTTTTTAAGGAGGAATAGAGATTTGAGTATTAAGAAAGAAAATGATAAGAGCCATAGAAAAATGTCTCTGGGAACACGGAATACCCTGGTTGGTATGTCCTTTATCCTACCGAACTTTATTGGCTTTGCGGTTTTTGTATTAATCCCGGTAGTATTTTCATTTGTTCTTAGTTTTATGGAGTGGGATGGGTTTACAGAAATGAAGTTTGCAGGATTGGATAACTTTTTTGCTATTTTCGGTGATCGGGTATTCAAAGCATCTTTAACGCAGACTCTACAATACAGCTTTTTTACAGTCATACTTAGTATGGCAGCCGCTTTAGGACTTGCTATTTTAGTAAATCAGAAACTAAAGGGAACTACATTTTTCAGAAGTGCCATCTTTTTTCCTTATGTAGCTTCCGTTGTAGCGATCGGGGCAGTATGGAAAGCTATGTTTATGAAAGACGGCGGCCCTGTTAACGTGGCGCTGGAAGCAGTGGGATTTGCAGAACAATATCTTCCGGGATGGTTTTCTTCTACGAACTGGGCATTGACTGGAGTTATTATCGTCAGTATCTGGCGTAATATGGGATATTTTATGATTATCTATCTGGCTGCGCTTCAGGGTATTCCTTCTTCCGTATATGAAGCGGCTAAGATTGACGGAGCATCTAAATGGCAGATATTTAAAGGAATTACATTACCAATGTTAATGCCGAATCATTTCTTTGTATTTATGATGCTCACAATTAACAGCTTCAAGACATTTGACTTGATTTTTGTACTGACTGAGGGGGGACCGGGAACTGCGACTACTTTGCTTAGTACATATATTTATGACCAGTCTTTCTCTTATATGCGCTTTGGAATGGCCAGTGCTGCATCTATGATTCTATTTCTCATAGTTGGAACTATTACGGTGGTGATGTTCCGCATGGAGAAAAAGTTTTCTGATTATATGTAAAGGAGTAAGTAGAATGGTTGAAAAGAGGAATCCGGCTGTGCGCATCCTGATGTATGCAGGACTTAGTATCATTGTTGTGGTGACGCTGCTGCCGTTAATATGGATGTTGTCAGCATCCCTGAAAACTTCTAATGAAGTATTTACCAGTCCGATAAAGTGGTTACCAGATGTATTCCAATGGGGAAACTACATTAAAATATGGAAGAAAATAGATTTTGCCCTGTTTATCTTTAACAGCACAAAATTAACAGTGATTGTAACAATTATACAGTTAGCAACCTGTTCGTTTGCAGCATACGGATTTACAAAGTGTAAATTCAAAGGCCGGGATACATTATTCCTGTGTTACGTGGCAACCATCGCAATTCCCTGGCAGATATTTATGCTTCCCCAGTATGTAATGCTGCAAAAGATGGGCCTTGTAGATACGCACCTTGGTTATATTCTGCTTCAAAGTTTTGCGGCATTTGGTGTATTTCTGTTAAAACAATTTTTCCAGGGAATACCGGATGAGCTGCTGGAGGCAGCAAGGATTGATGGACTGTCTGAGTATGGAACCTTTGGGCGGATTGTAGTGCCCCTGGCGAAACCGGCTATGGCGACACTGACTATATTTACCTTTGTGACGGTGTGGAATGATTTTATGGGGCCCATGATTTATTTCAGCAGTGAAGCGAATAAAACTATACCACTTGGAATTCGTATGTTTGTAGGCCAATATTCTACGGAATACCAGCTTATTATGGCGGCAAGCGTGGTCAGCCTGATTCCTATTGTTATACTGTATGTATTCTGCCAGCGTTACTTTGTGGAAGGGATTGCTACAAGCGGACTAAAAGGGTAATCAGGCACAGTAAAAAAATAAAATAGTATGAAAAGGAATGAAATATGAAACGTGACGAATGCCAATTACATAAATTTTTTAAACCCGCACCGTTGGATGGAGGATTTTCCATGGAGGATTACTGGGTCTGGTGCGGAAGCGTTATAAAAGGTGAAGATGGAAATTATCATATGTTTGCTTCCTGGTGGAAAAAGACTTATCAGTTTCATCCTGGCTGGGGAATCGACAGTGAAATTGTCAGGGCAGTTTCCAGGACTCCGGAGGGGCCATATATATTCCAGGAAGTAGTATTACCCTCCAGGTCAGCGGGATACTGGGACGGACGCATTACACACAATCCGGTTATCCAAAAGCATGGTGATACCTACATACTGTTCTACATGGGATCTACATATCCATATCCGGACATGCCTCAGGATGGAAGTCTGAATTTTGAAAGCTATCAGTGGATCTGCTCACGGAGCAATAAGCGGATTGGAATTGCAACGTCAAGGAGCATATTCGGACCATGGAAACGTTCGGACCACCCTATACTGGATGTCCGCCCGGGACATTTTGATGACTTCTTTACTTCAAATCCGGCTCCCTGCATTAATCCTGATGGCAGCTGTCTGTTAGTATATAAGACCAGAAGCTGGCAGAAACCGCCATATGGGACATATAAATCAGGTAATGAGATGTATAGCGGTATGAAATTAGGAGCAGCCTGGGCACCCCATTGGTCGGGTCCATATGAGAGATTAACAGAAAATCCTCTATTTGAGGATGGAGGAGAAGTGGAAGACCCCTTTATATGGAGAACGGATACGGGGTATGCCATGATTGCCAAAGACTTTAACGGAATCTATACAGGAAATATTGGAGACGGTGTATATGCAACCAGTGAAGACGGTGTCAAATGGGATGTACGGAACGAACCGTCATTTACCCGAGACATACTTTGGGATGATGGAAAAGAGCGCAAGATGGGCAATATGGACAGGCCCTTTCTGCTTATAGATGAAAGTGGAGAAGCAACACATCTGTTTGTAGCCACAAATGATGGAACGGATGTAGACTTTATTACCATGAATCGGGCATGGAATGCATGTATTCCATTAGCATAAACAGTAGATGGAGGAACTAAATGACAGAGTTTTTAAATAATGCATTGGACAAAGCATGTGATTTATTGCATGCAAATCTGGATAATTTCAGAGATTGCTTCCGGCATTCCTGCAGCGTAAATAATTTTTATCCTGCTATAAAGAATGTGGATTGGACTACAGGATTCTGTACAGGAGAGTACTGGCTGGCATATGAGCGGACAGGCAATAGAGATTTTAAAACTGAAGCATTAAAACAGGTAGAGAGTTTTTTAGACCGCATTCAAAGAAAAATTGATGTGGATCACCACGACCTTGGATTCCTTTATTCACTTTCCTGCGTTGCAGGCTGCAAATTGACGGGAAGTGAAGCAGCCAAGAAGGCTGCGTTGCTGGCAGCGGATCAGCTGCTGACACGTTTTCAGGAAAAAGGGCAGTTTATTCAGGCATGGGGTCCTATGGGAATGGAAGAAAACTATCGCCTGATTATTGACTGCCTCTTAAATGTTCCACTTTTATATTGGGCATCGGATGTTACGAGAGATGAAAAGTACCGTAAGATCGCTCTGGCACATACGAGGACCAGTATGGAAAATCTGGTCCGCCAGGACTCTTCTACATACCACACCTTTTTTTTCGACCCCAAAACGGGTACTCCTTTACGGGGATGTACCTATCAGGGATACCGGGACGGTTCCGCGTGGGCAAGAGGCCAGGCCTGGGGAATATACGGTATGGCACTGGGATATCGCTACACAAAAGATGCAGCCTGTATTGACCTGTTTACCAGGGTAACGGAATTTTATATCAAACGTCTTCCCGAAGATTTGATTCCCTATTGGGATTTGGAATTTATGGAAGGCGATGAGCCAAGAGATTCTTCGGCAGCGGCAATAGCAGCTTGCGGTATGCTTGAGATGGCGCAGTATCTGCCAAATGAGGAAGCTCAAAGATATCATGAACTAGCAGAGAAGATGGCTGAGTCACTGGCTAAGGACTACAGTGTCAGTGATGTGAGTGAATCCAATGGTTTACTGCTTCATGGTGTGTATGCAAAAGCAACCCCCTATAACCCCATCCCGGAAAGTGCAGCAAGGGGCGTGGATGAATGTGTTATATGGGGAGATTACTTTTATATGGAGCTGTTGACCAGGTTGTCGAAGGATTGGGAAATTTATTGGTAGGGTTGCTGCTGAGGCAGGAGGACGATTAGTGGCTGAGATGTAAAAAGGACTTGCAGAAGATGAATTGTTTTCTGCAAGTCCTTTGTTAATTAACTACAACTACCAAATAATTTTAACTGAACTCTTCTGACCTTTGTTTTTTAGTAATTTCTTGTAACTAGTTCTCTTCGACCTGGGGACTTTTATTTTGGCGGCTGCGGATATTCCCCGGAATATTTTACTTCCTGTCTTTGTCAGTACACTTGAACGAATGGTGATATATTTCAGTTTGCCATCATCGCAAAATGCCTGGGAACCAATGTTGGAGATGTTGGAGCCGATGGTGACTTTGGTAAGTTTGCTGTAGTTTTTAAAAGCTTTGGATTTAATATAAGTTACTTTGCATTTTACCCCCTTTAGTGTGACTGTGGAAGGAATGGTAAGACTGGTTATGGATTTTTTCAGAGCTCCGATAACGGATACGGTTTCTTTTCCTTTCACTGCGTTTGTAACTTTATATTTTAGTCCCTTGTAAGTGTAAACCGAACCCTTTTTAACAGAAGGGGCTGCCGGCGGTTTGGGTGGATTTACGGCAAGGTTCTGGCTCGTTTTCCAGAGAGTATCAAAAGCGCTGCTGACCTGGGATTTAGTTGCCTGTGTATCAGCGAGAATGCGTTGTGCGGCTGTCAGCGCTGTCTGGAAGTTTTTCCAGCTGTCTTCTGTATAGTTGTTATTCTTTGTGTTTTTCAAAGTATCATAGATCATCTGCAGTTTTTCTTTATCCACTTTTTCCGGTATCACAGGTGTTGTTTTTTCTAACTTTGTAAATGCCAGAAGCAGGTTATCTGAAGCCTGATTAAGTTCTTCCTGGGAGGTGTTTTCCTTTTGCAGTACATCATTTGCTGCGGCAAGTGCATTTTGCAGATTCCGGTAGCTATCGGCAGTATAATTTCCCTGACCAATGGCAGATAATTTCTGATACAGAGCATTCAGCAAGGTGCTGTCTGGTTTTTCCGGTACCGGAGCTTCCCGGACAGTTATATGAAATGTACCATTTTTGGAAATAGCGCCTTCCGTGTATGTTACGGTTATTGTTTTGTCACCGGGAGATGAGGTGTCAAATCCCGTGATGCGGTAATCCTCTGCAGTCAGTTTCTTTTCTGTTTGATTACTGTACACAGCTGTAACTTCCATGCCTTTTAAATCAGCCTCTTCCTGTGTAAAATAGTCTGTTTTAACGGGCGGTTTTACGGTGATATGGTCTAATACCACAATTGGTTTCTCTGTTTCTCTGAGTTCGTTTATGCCTACGGCGATACAGTTTTTGGCAAGTCTTGCATCGATAAGGTTACTGTTCTGGTTGTTCAGCACCCGGTTGGCATTAGCAACTGCAAAGTCCAGGCGACGCAGTGAATCCTGTGTATAGGAAGCTCTGTCTATATTTTCTGCAACGGTTAAGCTTTCGGTAAGGTTATCCAGATCCTGTGTGATATCATAACGTTCTCCGGTATGGACTACAGTTTCGCCCGATGACGCTATTTCTTCATTTCCGTCTAAGGCAATTACCCTGAAATAATAGTCGGTATTATTTTCCGGAACGCTGATGCTCAGTTTATCAGATTTGGAACCGCCCGGGCTATGGAGAAGGCCGTAGACTTCTGTTGTATAAACGCCGGATTCGGTGCCATATACAATTTTATATTCTTTGGTCGGACTGAATTTCGGAAACTTGATCTGCACTGTTCTGTGGGCGCCGAATGTTTCATCGATATAGCGTGTCCATTCATCAAAGGGGGCCAGATCTTCCGCTGTCACTTCCCGTACTACTATATTATCGGCAGAAAATGGTTTCTCATATGATCGCAGCCCAATCATTCCGTTTGGATAACGGGTATTAATAAATCGGGTGATAAACTGATTGTCTATATACAAAGCCACCATATCCTGGTATGCCACTGCTTTTAGCCGATATGCTTTTCCGTTTTCAAAAGCGGACAGATTTTTACGTTCTGTCTGGTGCCATTTGTTATCTGCATAGCCGCTGATATAATAGCCGGTTCCGTCATCATTGTTGCCAATTCCAAAGAAGTAACCGCTATAATTATCGGATCCGTTATTTCCGGCACCGGTTACACGGTACATAAGTCCTGCGTTTTGATTGCTTTTGCCATCCAGGATGACATCGGCCTCTGCAACGTAATCTGTCCATGCTTCATCGCCGGCTACTGCTTTTACGTTATTGTTGGATTCCATGGAAATCTTCCCGTCGGCAATGTGGATTTTATCAACGGATCCACAGAGACGCCATTTTTGCGCGGAGGCAATTGCATCTTCAAAATCATCCTGGAAATCAGGTGTTACCGGTATCGGCGGTTCCGGGTCCGGGATTTCAGTAGTGAAGGAGTCTGCCTCTGATTTGGTAAGGTTTCTGACCTTAAAGTAGTTGACTGTAAATGGCTGTTTCCAGGAGCGCAGCCCTACGGAGCCATAAGAAAACTTATCGTCCTCCAGTTCATAGACCTGTGCACCGTCTATAAAAACTTTAAACATATTTCCATTAACCAGTATTTTCAGATCGTATATTTTTCCCGGTTCATAAGTAAATGCAGGTACTTTAGTGATATCATTCCATCCATTGTTGGCATATCCTACGTTTAAGCCGTTCCCAATGGCATCGATGCCAACATAATAACCTTTGTAGCTGTCTCCATTTTCAGCAGAGACATCTGTGCAGCGGAACATGACTCCAAAGTCTCGGTTAGGATTTTCAGGACCTGTCAGTTTTGTTTCTATTGCATAATCTTCCCAGGTTTCCTCACCTGTTCCAGCCATGATCTTCAGATTATCGCTGTTCGCTACATTTATCTGCCCATTTTCAAATGTTACTGCATTTTTAGGATCTAAAACAGTCCATTTATTCAGGCTTTCTTCTGTGTTTGTAAAATCATCCTCAAATAGATTGTTATCAATCCCCAGATCTTCATATTCTTCGGCTGTAATTTCACGAACTTCAAAAGAATTTACATCAAATGACTGGTTCCAGGAGCGAAGTCCTGCACTGCCGGCAGCATAATATGGAACGGTCTTATTACCACTCTTCATATCAGATATATTTTCATCATACAGCTTAACGCCGTCTACATATACAGCCAGCCGTTCACCTGCAATAATGGTTTTTAATTGGTAAACTTTGTTTTCTTCATAGGCAATGCCCCCCGGAGCGGCAATACCATTCCAGCCGCCGTCTGCAAAACCGATATTCAGGCCTCCGGCAACGGCATTGATGCCTACATAGTAGCCGTTATAGCCGTCAGAACCATCTCTGATATCAGTGGCACGAAGAATGATACCAAAATCCCTGTCAGGATTACCAGTGCCTATAACATCTGCAACGACTGCGTAGTCGGTCCATTCCTGCATTCCGGTCATGGCTTTTATATTCTTACTGACGCCTACGGACATTTTTCCGGGCTGAAATTTAATCACATTTTCAGGATCGTAAAGGGTCCACTTATTCTTGCTTACAGATGGATCACTAAAGTCATCTTTAAAGGTCAGGGGCTGTACTGACGCAGACTCTGCTTTTACTTCTTCTGAAAGCTTTTCTACGCCGTTTACCAGCATGGAGATCTGGAAATAATAGGTTTCACCTGGATTCAGGCCGGTAATGACTGCTTTTTTACTATAGAAATTTTCGGCGGTTTTCGTATATTTTCCGCTTTCGGTTCCATAATTTACAGTGTAAAATCCGCTGGAACGGTTTATATTTGTATTTAACGTCACACTGGTACCGTTTTTATTACTGATGGCTTCTTTGATTTCCGGCTGTGTGAAAGGATTTACCGGGACAATATCAATACCGGTTATAACAACATTGTCGTTACCAAAGAACCGGATGTTATTATAATTTTCGTGCTTGAAGTAGAAGTACTGGTTAGTGCCCGGTACGATAGAACCGAGATTTTCCACGATATTAGGTTCTGTTCCGTTAAAATCCATCTGTTCTTCGTACTTGCCGTTGATGTTTAGGCGGAGGGTTCCGGATCCGGTGTAATAAATCTTCAGGGTATAATCATCGGCGCTGGGAACCACTACGTTATCAAATTCCACAACCCTCTCTCCATTTTCCTGATAGGTCTGGGAATCCTGTTCTGTTTTTGAAGTAATGCCGCTTTCTATGGGTTCGCCCACTACAGGCAGCTGTGTCATATGTAACCGGGTACATCCATAGGGAACCAGCTGTATCTCTTCCTGAAGGGACTCATCCGGAGCAATAGGAGAAAATGGCGGTTCCGGAACGACATTGCCCTTTAGTTTCCACTGGGGAATTTTCTGGCCAGTTACTTTCATGGTTATGGGGGCGTTAGAAAGGGTAAATGGCTGTAAACCGATTTCGTCTGCAAACTCTATCTGCATGGAGCTTTCCGGATCTTCGGGATCAATGACAAGCCCATAATTCCAGTCGCTTGCCGGATAAACTTCTTTGCGGTCAAATTCACCCACTGGATCGTATTGGATCTCTCTGGCTGCGTCATCGGAGGCAATGCGCCAGTCTTCTTCAATCCGCTGGGAGAAAATCAGTGGACCGTACTCTATGGCTGCAGAATTGTTGTACCATACTGAAGTCCTTACTTCCATGGGGAAAGTGACGGTGACCTGATCTCCAGGTTTCCAGGTTCTGTCTATAACAGCAAAACCATCCGCCTGGCTGATATCCACCCCTTTGCCATTGACTTCCACAACCGGATTTTCACACCATGCAGGAAGCCTTAAGTTTAATGGAAAACGGGCTTCTTCTCCGGAATAATCCAATCCTATGGTATCTTTGAAAGGATAGTCTGTTGTTTCGTCAAAAATGGCTGTTTTGCCATCTGCACCTTTAGCGGTTACGGTGTTTGGCCCGTACATCACCAGGGCGAGGCCGTTATCTTTTGTTGCCATCCACATGTTCTGCACGAATTTTGGCCAGCCCATATGCATATTCGGGAAACAGCATTCAAAACCGGTAGGTGCTCCAAATGCGCTGTCATCTCCATGTTCACAGTCAAATTCATGATTGCCGTGGGTAGCCATGACCTGATTCTGCGCCTGGAAGTAGCAGTGCCCGGTATAATCCGGTGCATATCCCGCCGGAAGAGAGTTATACGCGATACGTTCCATATCGTCTCCAAGCCAGCTTTCACCGGTTATGGAAATGGAGATTTCGTTGGAAAGCAGGCTTTCTACGATAGAGCACAATTCAGCGCCCCGGTAAGGCAGATTATCACGTGCCCCCTCATCGGAATTGGCTAGCTTATCCACTCTGCCGTGATCCAGTCCCATGTTGAAAATACCTTCTTTGAGGGAATCTTTATCGTTCTCCCTTCCAGGAAGCTGGCTTAACACAGCTGGCGTTTTCATTGCCTGGGTGGTGTTTACCACATGTTCCCGAACGGTTGTTTTTGTAAATACATCATTCCAGTTCAGACCGCTGTCCTGGGATTTCGTCTGACTTGCCAGTATTTCTGCAAGTTCAATGATCCAGTCGCTCTCTGTGGGATTTTGATCGTTGTATGCATGGTTGTAATACCATAGAAGGACTTCAATGTTATCACCACCCCGGGATGCTGCCCAGGAATTTAAAGGTTTCTGGGGCAAACGGTTTAGCTGGTAACGGAAATAGTTGTCAAAAAACGGAAGTACTCTTTCATCCGGTGTACCCTGAAGAGCAGTTGCTTCATAATAATCCCGGATCACCTGCAGAATGACCATCCGGGGCCACCAGTCCCAGCCGTCCGAACTGCCATCACCGTCATTAACTGGACCCATAAAACCATTGGAACGCTGGCTGTCTAATATGAAGTTGATCCATTCCATGGACTTGTCTTTTAGTTCATCATCATCCAGAACCCATGCCAGGGACATCAGTCCTCTTAAATAATAAGCGCCCCTTTCCCAGCCATCTCCAGTTCCGCCTCTCCAGCCGTTAGCCGGTCCATACAGGGGATATTCATCGTTAATTGCTCCGGTTAAACCATTTTTCTGGAGATATAGCTGCTCTAAAAGCCAGCCCTTTGCACTGACAGCTCCCATTGGCAGCTGGGCAAATACGGTTGTGTTTAATTGCTATAATTT
>OATB01000654.1_pt1 | contig 19952 bp, 17 predicted proteins | sample 1494941 | NCBI WGS metagenome assembly OATB01 (sample SAMEA2579931, study PRJEB22360) | human gut metagenome | reverse complement strand
ACATATGTCCTTTTTTATATGATCCGATGTGTCCCTTTTTAAGTATACATTTATAATGGATAAAGCATATGAAGAATATTTCGGATTTACTGAGGAGGAAACAAAGCAGATTCTGGATTATTATGAGTTAGAGTCCCATATGCCTGAAATAAGGGAATGGTATGATGGATACTTGTTTGGAGAGCAGGAAATTTATAATCCGTGGAGTGTATTATGTTATATTTCTGATTTGCTGGAGAATGAACATGCGAAACCCAAACCATATTGGTCAAATACCAGTTCAAACGATATTATACGTCATCTCATTGAAAATGCAGACCTGCAGACCCGAAGTAAAGTGGAATCTTTAATTGCCGGTAATACAATTGAAAGCGGAGTACACGAGGATATAACCTATGCGGATATTGAAGAATCAGAAGAAAATTTGTGGAATTTTCTTTATTTTACGGGATATCTGAAAAAAGTATCAGAACGAATTGCCGGGGATCAGAGATTTATCCGTATGAAGGTACCGAATGTAGAGATTAACTATATCTATAAAAGTAAAGTTTCTGAATGGATGAAAGAAAAGATTCAGCAGGAAGACATGAGTCAGTTTTATGATGCATTACTGAGTGGAAATGAAGAGGATTTACAGGAAGAACTGGGACGCCAGCTAAGGGAAAGTATCAGTTTTTATGATTACAAAGAAGCATTTTACCACGGCTTTTTACTAGGGCTGCTGAAACCGCTGGATGAGTATTTAATAGAATCCAACCGGGAAGCGGGAGATGGTAGGCTGGATATCCTGATAAAGAACCTGGATGTCAGGAAGCCAGTGGTGATTTTAGAGCTGAAGCAATCTGCGGCCTTTCAGGATATGGAGACAAAGGCAATCGAAGCTTTGAATCAAATTCAGAACAAAGAATATTACAGAGAACTACAACTGGAAGGTTATGAACACATTATTTGTTATGGAATTGCATTTTTTAAAAAAAACTGCAGGGTGCAGGTGAAGGATTACAGAATTAAATAAATATAATTTGTGAAACAAATGTATATCCAATAAAAACGCATGATATCAGAATATATCCAAAAGGTATGGACGTGTTCGGGAGTGTAAAATAGAGTGTGTAAGTTCGGAACGAACTTCATACTCTATTTTACACTCCCGTTTAAAAAGACTTTAGATTTAACCATTTTATGAATATGGTGACACGAAGAACAGCTTTACTGCATTAAACTCCCCAATATCTGGTTTACAAGTTTGCCGTCAGCCACTCCCTTAACCTTTGGCATCAGTTCCTTCATAATACGGCCTTTGTCTTTGCCGGTAGGAGTGTCAATGCCAAGGCTGTTCAGGACTTCTGAAATAACAGCTTTAATTTCGCTTTCATCCATCATATGAGGCGCAAATTCTTCATAGACGGTGATGCGTTTCTTGCATTCTTCTATAATATCTGTGCGGTCGGCAGGTGTCAGGTCCAAAGTTTCTTTGGTCTGTTTGATTTCTTTTAAAACCACTTCGTTTTCTTCCTGCTCCGTTAAATCTTCTCTTTTGTCAATTGCCTTATTTTTTAATGCGGATAACAGCATGGAAAGAGAGTCTTTCCGTTCCTTTTCTCCTGCCTTCATAGCAGCAACCATAGCGCTTCTTACTTCATCTATTTTACTCATAATGACCTCCTGTATTTTATTTTTATTCTAACACTTATTATAGGAAGCGGGAAAATAAAAGTCAAGGAGAAATCTTTTGAAGGCATTTCCAGACCTGGTAAATTCAGGTTTTGATAAATTTTTTCATTTTTTCGAAAAAAACTATTGATTTATTCCATGAGTTAGTATATACTAACCATTGAAAAGAAGATTAGCGAAAGCTAACTGAAAGAAAAATAGCAAGGAATAATATAATTCTTACAGATGAGGTGGTGAGAAGTGATGCCTTTAACAATGGCGAGTACCGGAGAATTGAACGTTATTAAAAAAGTTGGCGGCAAGGAAGACACCAGAAGATTTCTGGAGAATCTTGGTTTTGTAACGGGAGCGGCTGTTACGGTTGTATCTGCGATTCAGGGGAATGTGATTGTGAATATCAAGGATTCCAGAGTGGCAATAAATCAGGATATGGCAAAAAAAATCATGATTTAAAAGGAGGAGAATATAATGGCAACATTAAGAGATGTGGCTTGTGGCAACACAGTTACGGTAAGGAAGTTAAATGGTGAAGGTGCTCTGAAGCGCCGGATTATGGATATGGGAATTACGAAAGGCTGCAAGGTTTTTGTTCGAAAAGTAGCACCCCTTGGTGATCCTGTGGAAGTGACGGTGCGGGGATACGAGCTGTCTTTAAGAAAACAGGATGCGGAAATCATTGAGGTAGAATAGAAGATAGAGAGAGTTGATATATATAGAGTTCTCTGAACTCTATAATTTTTGAAACAGAGTTAGGTTAAACTAACTATAAAGGAGGAAAAAGAGAAGATGGCAATTCGTATTGCGCTTGCAGGTAATCCAAACTGCGGTAAAACAACTATGTTTAATAATCTGACCGGCTCCAATCAATATGTTGGCAACTGGCCCGGAGTTACTGTTGAGAAAAAGGAAGGTAAATTAAAAGGACATAAAGATGTAATCATTACAGATTTACCAGGAATTTATTCCTTATCTCCATATACCCTGGAAGAAGTGGTGAGCAGGGACTATATGCTGGATGAAAAACCGGATGTGGTGATCAATCTGGTGGACGCCACAAACCTGGAAAGAAATCTTTATTTAACTACTCAAATCATGGAATTAGGTATTCCGGTAATCATGGCACTGAATATGATTGACCTTGCAAATAAAAACGGTGATAAAATCAACGTGGGAAAACTTTCCGAAGCATTGGGATGCGAAGTGCTGGAAACATCAGCTTTAAAAGGCATTGGATTAGATGAAGTGGCAAACAGGGCAATCGCTTTGGCAGCAAAACAAAAGACTATGGCGTCCCAGCATAAATTCTCTGATAAGGTAGAAGGTTATCTATCTGATATTGAAGACCAGCTTCCGTCAGACATTCCTTCCGAACAGGTTCGCTGGTACAGCATAAAAATGTTTGAAAAAGATCCAAAAGTTATAGACAAACTTACACTTTCGGCAGACAGCAGCAAAATTATCAAGGATGTGGTAAAAACAGCAGAAAAAGAAATGGATGATGATACGGAAAGTATTATTACAAACGAAAGATATGAGTACATAGAAAAAGTGATTCATAATTGTCTGAAGAAAAAACAAAAAGGGATGACAACTTCAGATAAAATTGATAGAATAGTTACAAACCGATGGCTGGCACTGCCAATCTTCGCGGCAATTATGTTTTTAGTTTATTATGTATCCGTAACTACGATTGGAACGTTGGTAACAGATTTTACAAATGATACTTTATTTGGCGCGTGGATTCAGCCGGCAGTACAGGCAGGCCTTGAGAATATAGGCGCAGCAGAATGGCTGGTATCACTGGTGGTAGACGGTATTATCGGCGGACTGGCAGCTCCTATTGGATTTGCACCGCAGATGGCAATTTTATTCCTGTTTCTTTCTGTTTTGGAAGACTGTGGATACATGGCGCGTGTTGCGTTTATCATGGACCGGGTATTCCGTAGATTCGGGCTTTCCGGTAAGAGTTTTATTCCGCTTCTGATCGGTTCGGGGTGTGGTGTTCCTGGAATTATGGCAACTAAAACCATTGAAAATGAAGAAAACCGTAAAATGACAATTATGACTACCACATTTATTCCATGTGGAGCAAAGCTTCCTGTTATAGCATTAATTGCAGGTGCCATTATGGGCGGTGCATGGTGGATGGCTCCGCTGATGTACTTTATTGGAATCTTTGCAGTTGTAATTTCCTGTATCATGTTAAAGAAAACGAAATTATTTGCCGGAGACGTATCTCCGTTTGTAATTGAACTGCCTCAGTACCATATTCCTGATGTTAAGACAGTGTTACTTCATGTATGGGAACGTGTATGGAGCTTCCTGAAGAAAGCGGGAACGATTTTGTTCCTCTGCTGTATGGTAATGTGGTTCCTTGGAACATTCGGTTTTGCCAATGGACAGTTTGGAATGGCTGCATCAGAAAATGACAGTTTACTGGCTATTATCGGCGGATTTATTGCTCCTATATTTGCACCTCTTGGATTTGGCAACTGGAAGGCAGTGGCATCGTCCCTATCAGGATTCGTTGCAAAAGAAGGAATTGTCAGCACCATGGGTGTTATCGCCGGTATGACAGATGCAGCAGAAACAGATGCTAGTTTATGGCAGACCGTTATGACGTTCTTCCCAAGTGCAATTGCAGCTTTCTCCTTCCTGGTATTCAACCTGCTGGATTCCCCCTGCCTTGCAGCGATCAGCACCATGGCAAAAGAATTCAGAAGTAAAAAATGGACAGCGTTTGCAATCATTTACCAGAACGTATTTGCCTATGCAGTTACCTTGATGATCTTCCAGTTTGGTACGGCCTTTACTGGGGGCGGATTCACAGTGGGAACTGCGGTTGCAACCATTATATTGATTATTTTCCTGGTTATGCTGTTCCGTCCGGCTTATAATCCGAACAAACACAAACAGGCATCTGGCAAGATGGCCAGGGCGTAATGCGAATTCACCCCGCGGCACAAATGCAATTCCGGTAAAGCTTTGCTTACACTGTAAGCAGCAGTAACTCTATGTTAGAAGAAAGAAGGGACCCGTATGTTTAGTTGGATCATTGCGAATGCAGCAACAGTCAGCATATCGATTGCGATTCTGCTCGTCGTAATCCTGGATGTGCGTTATATCATAAAACAAAAAGAAAAAGGTGGTATGTGCGCCGGTTGTTCCGGATGCGGCGGGAGTTGCAAGAGTTGTAAACCTCAGCATAAAAAAATAGGTTAGATTTAGAATTGCGGGGCAGAAGTATGGGATTAAGCGGTTGCTTTTCCATACTTTTGCACCCGCAATTCCTGCATGTATCTGAAAATGAAAGAGAGGAGATGGTTCTATGAATTCGGCAAATCTTGTCATAATCCTGATAATTGCCGCAGGTGTATTTCTGGCAATCCGTCCTACGATCAAACATATGAAAGGAGAAGGAAGCTGTTGTGGAGGATCTTCGGACAGTTCAAAAAGGAAGAAGAAGAAAAAGAGACAAAATGAGTGAAAAACGCACATAGAAGACTTTAAAATTTTAGTAAAAATAGCAATTGAAAATTCCTGAAAAGCCGATACAATGAAATTAGTAAATTTGATTTACCTAATAAAGATATCAGAGCGCATATGCAAATTGTTAAGGCGCTTCGGTATGAAAGGATAAGGTACAGGAGGGAATATGCAAAAATCAGAATTAAAAAAAATAGGCAGTATCCAGCAAATGGCATATGTACGGAATATGGAATATAAAGAGGGACGCGCCTGTGGCATGAAAGCATTTCAGGTGAAATCAGGGGATATCCAGTTTACAGCTGCTCAGGATAAGTGCCTGGATATCGTAGAGTTTTCTTATAAGGGCCGAACACTGAACTTCTTAAGCAAGCCGGGTTTACAGAACCGTCAGCACTATGATTCCAGCGGTTTTGAGGCTCAGCGCAGCATTATGGGCGGACTTTTCTTTACATGCGGTACGGATAATGTAGGGACACCGGAGGTTGAAGCTCATCATCCGCTGCCCATGCATGGAAGCCTTCGGTCCACTCCGGCAGAGCATGTCTGTGGGGATGCTTACTGGGTGGGAGACGAGTATCATCTCAGGATCTCAGGGGAAATGCGTCAGGCACAGCTTTTTGGCGGGAATGTCGTGCTGCGCAGAACTATTGAAACTGTTTTGGGCTCCAATATCATTCATATACGGGACGAATTTGAAAATGAATCCTATGAAGAAGTACCTTTTATGCTGCTTTACCATTGTAATGCAGGTTATCCGCTGCTGGATAAGGGGGCTGTGATTGATATTCCGGCTGTTGAAACGGTTCTGAGAGGGGAAGACACCCAGACAAGTTTAAACTGGAGAGAGATGGAAGCTCCGGAAGACGGCAAGCCGGAAGAAGTATTTTTCCATCAGGTCCAGGCTGATGAAAACGGAGATACCTATGCAGCCGTCATCAATAAAGAACTGGGGCTTGGACTGAAAGTACATTATAATAATAATCAGCTTCCCAACATGACTCAGTGGAAATCTGCAGCATCCGGCGATTATGCGCTGGGACTGGAGCCATGCAATTGCCGTGTAAACGGTCAGACCTGGGAAAAAGAGAATCATACGCTTAAGACGCTGAAAAGCGGAGAGAAAAAAGTTGTGGAATTAAAATTTGAGGTAATAGAATTATAAGGATCTCTTATTTTAAAATACAGTGTTGTAAGTTTGCCGCATTTAGGTTTAGGACAGAAAGGAAGATTCCTAGATTAGAAGTGTATACGCGGGTAGGAGCGGAGTAATTCTTAGGTATCTCTGCTTATTGCCCGCCTGGTATCGCAGCAAGCCAGACCATATAGCTGGTTTTATCAGCATTATCACAGCATGATATCACCAAAAATAATGTGATTCCATGGATTGGAGTTAGCGAAAACTAACAAGGTAATATTTTTTATCAGTAAAGACTTGACTTTTTTGAAAAGTTAGCATAAGATAACTGTATAAAATTGTGTGACCATTACATACTTTAGAGTTGGAAAGGAGCGGTATTATGCCATTAGCATTAGCAGCGTCCGGAGATAGAAGAATTGTAAAATCTTACTATGGTTCTGAAGAAATGAAACGTCATCTGGAATCGCTTGGATTCGTAAAAGGACAGGAAGTAGAGGTTCTGGGGGAGAACTCCAGCGGAATGACCTTAATTATAAAGGGAACCCGAATTGCATTAAACCGCAGCCTTGCTCAGAAGATTATGGTGGAATAGCCTGAGGATGAACGTCTTTTGTACAGGAACTATGATATAGATGGAATTAGCAGAATAGGCAGGATATATTCTGCTAATTTTTACAGCACCGGTTAGTTGAGACTAACCATAAGAGTACAGATATAGTATTTTCTTTTAAATCTATAAAAGTATAAGAAAGACAGGAGTGATCTAGTTGAAAGCAAAAGAATATGACAGTCAGCCGATCCAAAAGCTGATCAATAAAAAAGAACTAATCATTAATGAACTGCGCAGCAAAGGCCTGCGCATTACGAAACAGAGAAAGCTGATTATAGATATTATATTGGATGAAGAATGTACCTGCTGTAAAGAGATCTACTATCAGGCACATGGCAAGGATTCTTCTATCGGGATTGCGACGGTATACCGTATGGTTAAAACTTTAGAGGAAATAGGAGCAATCGACAGAAGAAACATGTACCGCCTTTCCTGCGACCAGGAGGCGGGTATCCGAAATGGATGTACGATTTTATTAAAGAGCAATGCAACCATCCGGTTATCCCAGGAGCAATGGGCAGAGGTTTTAGAAACCGGATTGAAGAAAAAAGGATTATTATCGGAAGATAAAATAGAGGCGGTATTAGTGCAATCATGATTAAAATATAAAATTGCTGGACGTAAGCCTCCAAATCGTATATATTATAAGGTAATAACTAATGGAGGTGAAACTTGATGTACGAGTCCGGAGAGAATTATTTAGAGACAATATTAATGCTGAAAGAGAAGAACGGTACGGTCCGTTCCATCGATATTGCAAGAGAATTAGAATTCAGTAAGCCCAGTGTGAGCAGGGCTGTTGGAATATTAAAGGAAAACGGCTACATAACAGTAGAAAACGGCGGAGAGTTAGAACTGACAGCGGAGGGTTCAGAGCTTGCAAAATCCATATATGAGAGGCATAAACTTCTGACGGAGTTTCTTGTGAAGGTTGCAGGTGTATCCGAGGAGATAGCAGAAAAGGATGCATGTAAAATGGAACATATTATCAGCAAGGAAGTTTTTCAGGGAATTAAAGCATATCTGAGTCAGAGTTGAGGTTTCATGCAGCACACCAGAGCAGGTTTTAACTTGTCATGCAGGCAAAAATATGTTAATATAATAGAGCGGCAAGGAGGTCAGAGTGAAATAATGTCTGACCTTTTTTGCGTTTTTATCTAATAGACATCTAGACATCAAAATGATAGGAGGATACACAATGAAGATGCGAGGGATATATACATCCGTTAACGATATCAGAAGACGCGTTTTTACTGAAGTTGCAAGGCTTTCGTATGAGGGTGGGGATTTTTCCAGAATTGAAGAAATTCCATTTCAAATAATTCGGGGTGAGGTTGCTTCTTACCGGGAAAGTGTATTTTTGGAACGGGCAATCGTAGGTGAGAGACTTCGCCTGTCCATTGGGCTGCCCCTTCGGAAAATGACTGAACATGCACCGATATCAGATGGAATTGAGGAAAGTGCCATCGCTGAGAAATATTATGATCCGCCCCTTGTAAATATAATTAAGTTTGCCTGTCATTCCTGCCCCGACAATGTAGTTCGGGTAACGGATGCCTGTCAGGGCTGCCTGGCACATCCATGCGTGGAAGTGTGTCCCAAGGATGCAGTTTCCATTAAAGACGGAAGATCCATCATTGACCAGGATAAGTGTATTAAGTGCGGAAAATGTATCAAAGTCTGTCCTTACAATGCAATTATGAAAATAGAACGCCCCTGTGCAAGAGTCTGCGGTATGGATGCCATAGGTTCTGACGAACTTGGACGTGCAGATATTGACTATGATAAATGTGTATCTTGCGGCATGTGCCTGGTTAACTGCCCGTTTGGCGCGATTGCTGACAAAGGCCAGATCTTCCAGACTATACAGGCAATTAAAAGTGATGTTCCGGTATACGCTGCAATTGCACCGGCATTTGTAGGACAGTTCGGACCAAAGCTTACGCCTGAAAAACTGCGGGATGCATTTAAACAGCTGGGATTTGAAGACGTAGTGGAAGTGGCGATCGGTGCTGATCTGTGTACCATTGAAGAGGCAAAAGATTTCCTCGAGGAAGTACCGGAGAAACAGCCGTTTATGGCTACATCCTGTTGTCCGGCATGGTCTGTTATGGCTAAAAAACTCTTCCCGGAACTGGCATCTTATATATCAATGGCATTGACGCCTATGGTACTGACAGGACGCTTAATTAAAAAGAAGCATCCTGGTTGTAAAGTTGTATTCGTGGGACCCTGTGCTGCGAAAAAGCTGGAAGCAAGCCGGAAATCCATCCGAAGCGATATAGATTTTGTGTTGACCTTTGAAGAACTCATGGGCATGTTTGAAGCCAGAGATGTGGATTTTGGAGCAATTACCAACGAAAGTAAGCTTTCTGAGTCAAGCGGAGACGGAAGAGGATTTGCAGTCAGCGGAGGCGTCGCAAACGCTGTGGTGAACTGCATTAAGGAATTACAGCCAAACCGGGAAGTCAAAGTCGTAAATGCAGAGGGACTGCGGGATTGTAAAAAAATGCTGATGATGGCAAAAGCCGGAAAATATAACGGCTATTTGTTAGAAGGAATGGCATGCCCGGGCGGTTGTGTGGCCGGCGCCGGTACGCTGCAGCCTATCATAAAATCATCTGCGGCAGTTAATATAAATAAAAAGAATGCACCTCACCAGGGTGTTTTATCCAGCGATTATAAAGAGTATTTAGAAAAACTGGAAGAAGAATAGCGGGAATAGTCCGGCTGGATTGAACGGGCGGATATAGAGATACCCCGGGGATTGATAAACAGCAGGAAACAGCAGGATAAGGAGGTAACGTTGGATGGGAAGCGGACAGCGTATTATGCTTAAAGGTGCACCGAATACAAGAGATCTTGGAGGATATGAGACAAAAGACGGCAGAGTGGTGAAATCACATAAACTCATAAGAAGCGGGGCACTGTATCATTTAACAGAGAAGGACAAGGAAATTCTGACAAAGGAGTTTGAAGTGAAAACGGATGTGGATTTCCGTTCCCGGATGGAAGCTGACCAGAAACCGGACCCTCAGCTTCCTGGTGTACGCTATGAGCATATACCGATTATTGATGAGGCTGCAGCCGGTATTACCAGAGAGAATGTAAACGGCCTGGAGGATATGATTTTAAAGGCAAGTAATTATATTCTAAACAGCGATAAGGCAGCCGGTGATTTCATGAAGAAGACCTATTGGGACCTGGTGACAAATGAATTTTCTATAGCACAGTACCGTAAGTTTTTTGAAGTTATATCTAGAGAAGAGCAAGGTGCTGTCCTATGGCATTGCAGCGTAGGGAAGGACCGGGCAGGAGTTGGTACAGTCTTGGTTTTACTTGCGCTTGGAGTTCCAAGAGAAACGATTCTGGAGGATTATCTGCTGACGAACCAGTTTTTGAAAGAAGAGACGCAGCAGCTGGTAGAGGCAGTGGCAAAGGTACACAATCATCCGGAGCTTTTAAAAGCAGCAGCAGAGATCAATGGTGTGTGCAGGGACTATCTGGATACGGTATTCCAGGCGCTGGTTGAAAATTGGGGATCGGCGGATCAATTTTTAGAAGAAAAATTGGGACTTACTTCACAGAAAAGAGAAAATTGGATTGAGCGGTTTACTGAACTTCCGCAAACACATAGGTAATGAAAATATATGAAGATTGATATTAAAACAATAAAAGATAACTGCTATAATAAATCTTTTCAAAAGGGTGTCTACCTGAAAAATAATGGGATGGTTTACGGCATACATTCCGATACAGATGGAGCTTCCGGCATTTTTCATGCCAGCGGGGACGTGGAAGGCAGTTCCGGTACAGACTATCATGTCTGGTTTGATTATGATATGGAATCCGGGGATTTTTTGGAGTATGAGTGTGAATGTGCGGCTTTCTTTAAATATCCGGGTATGTGTAAACACTGTGTGGCTCTAGCACTGGAGTATGCTGCACCGGAGAAATCCAAGGCACTCTATGATTTTGAAAAGTTTAAGATTCAGCAGATGAAGTCCAAAAAGGTGCATACGGCTCCGGAATTATCCAAACTTATCTTTGAATATGCCATGCAGAATAAAGCACAGTATCTGCAGCCGGATGTTACAGGAAATATAGATCTGGAACCCACACTGGTCCGGGACTACTCCGGATGGGCGCTGGGTTTTCGCGTAGGTGCGGAAAATAAATATGTTGTGAAAGATATCCACTCATTTCTGGACGCAATCAACCGAAATGAGAAGGTGGACTACGGGAAAAAATTAGGATTTATCCATGAGATGGGTGCCTTTACGAAACAGGCGCAGGAATTAATTGCATATTTAAAGAAATATATTGGCGAGTACCGCTACTACCATAATAATACGTTTTATCTGCCAAGCATGCGTTATTTCAAAATTTCGGATGAGGCAAGGGGCGCTTTTTTACATTTGATGGTGGGGAAATTCTTTAATCTGGATGATTATATGACCCGGGACCAGGAGCTATGTGTGGTAAAGGAAAATCCCAGGCTGCAGTTTGGTCTGGAGCGCCTGGGTGAAGGGAGTGGTTTTTCCCTTGTTGTTCCGGAAGAGGAAGCATTTTTGGGCAACGGAAGGCTTTATCTGCGAATGGGCAGAACCGTTTACGAATGCGATTCTGATTTCACCAGGGAGATGGGAGCTGTCTGTAAGATAGGTAAGATCAATAAAGAAGTGGTTCTGGATGTGGAAGAAAAGGATATGAGCTCTTTTTGCAGTTCCATTTTGCCTGTACTTAAGAAATATACCGAGCTGAGAGTGGATGGAGATCTGGAAAAATATATTCCCCAGGAGGCTGTGGTCAAAATATATATTGATTGGGACCAGGGATATATTACCGCGTTAATGGAAGCAGAATATGGAGAAAAAGCCTATAATCTGGCTGAAAAGTATGATTTCAGCAATGCTTTTCGGGATATTCAGAAGGAAGCACGGGCGGTAAAGACTGTAGAACCATATTTTGAGGGAATCAGCACAGATAACCGGTTTTGGATCGGGGAAGAGAACGAGGATATGGTCTACAGACTGCTGACTACCGGAATTTTACAGATTGAAAAGGTGGGAGAAGTATTTGTATCCGACGCTTTTAAAAAGCTGCGGGTTACCCAGGCAGCCAAAATTACGGTTGGAATTGCAGTAAAAGGCGGTTTGCTGGATCTTCAGGTAGATGCAGGAGAACTTTCTAAAGAAGATCTGGAGGGAATGCTTCAGAGTTATCGCCAGCGTAAGAAGTACCATCGGTTAAAAAATGGAGATTTTATGGAGCTGGAGGATAATGGCCTGTCTGTTATTTCGGAACTGGCTGACGGACTAAACTTAAAAGCCAAAGAAATTTCAGGAGGATCTGCCACGATTCCCAAATACCGTGCATTCTACCTGGATCAGGTATTAAAAAATGAAGGTACCCAGGTACACAGGGACACGTCATTTAAATCTATGATCCGAAATATGAAGGATGTGGAAGACAGTGATTACGAAGTACCGGAATCCCTAAAGAAGGTTATGAGAAATTATCAGAAAACTGGATTTAGGTGGCTGTGTACACTGGATTCTATGGGATTTGGCGGCATTCTGGCAGATGATATGGGGCTTGGAAAAACGCTGCAGATTATCGGTTTTCTGCTAAAAAAGAAAGAAATGGCCCAAAAGAAAGAGCCAAGCCTGATTGTATGTCCGGCATCCCTTGTCTATAACTGGGAAAGCGAAATAGAGAAATTTGCACCAAAACTGAATACTTTGGTTTTAGGGGGCAGTATGGCGGAGCGAAGAGAACTGCTAAAGGGATATAAAGACTTTGATGTGATCGTAACCTCCTACGACCTCTTAAAGCGGGATATTGAAGAATACCAGGATTTACATTTTTTTGCCCAGGTAATTGACGAAGCACAGAATATCAAAAATCATACAACCCAGGCATCAAAGGCGGTTAAGTGTATACAGGCAGAAGTGAAATTCGCACTCACCGGAACCCCCATAGAGAATAGGTTAAGTGAGTTGTGGAGTATTTTTGATTATTTAATGCCGGGAATGCTAAACAGTTATGAAAAATTCAAGACAGAATACGAAACACCCATTGTACAGGCAAAGGATGAAATTGTAACAGGCCGGCTGCAGAAAATGATCAAACCGTTTATCTTAAGGCGTTTGAAGTCAGAGGTGTTAAAAGACATCCCGGAAAAAGAAGAGAATGTTATTTATTCCAAATTGGAGGGAGAGCAGCATGAGCTTTACCGGGCGAATGTAAACAAGCTTGTGGAAACATTAAACCACACCAGCAATGAGGAATTTCAGACCGGAAAAATACAGCTTCTGGCACAGCTTACCAGACTACGCCAGGTCTGCTGTGCGCCTTCTCTGGTGTATGAGGATTATAAGGGCGGATCGGCAAAACTGGATACCTGCATGGAATTGATCAAAAATGCAGTGGAAGGCGGTCACAAAATACTGGTATTTTCACAGTTTACCAGTTTGTTTACACTTCTGGAAAAGGAGCTGGCGAAGGCAAAAATCAGAAATTATAAGCTGACCGGAGCTACTTCTAAGACAAAGCGTGCTCAGCTGGTGGCAGAGTTTAATGAAAATGATGTACCTGTTTTCCTGATATCATTAAAAGCGGGGGGAACGGGGCTTAATCTTACTGGTGCAAGTATCGTCATTCATTTTGATCCATGGTGGAATGTGGCTGCACAGAATCAGGCCACAGACAGAGCACATCGGATTGGACAGAAAAACACGGTGAGTGTCTATAAACTGATTGCAAAAAATACCATTGAAGAAAAAATACTTCTTCTTCAGGAAGCGAAGAAGAATCTGTCTGATCAGATTATTTCCGAAGAAGGCGTATCTGTCACGAATTTATCGAAAGAGGATTTTGTGGGCATATTAGAAAGTGTTTAAGGGATGAACAGAAAAAGTCAGCAGATAACGGAGATATAGAAGAACCGTTATCTGCTGACTTTTTATATGGAATACAGCCTTAAAATTATTTGTTTTTATCTTACCGCTGTTTTGTGCCGGCAGCTGTAAATACTGCAACGGAACGTGCGCCAAGCCGAAACGAAGAATCATTCATAACCGGCATGTGGGGAGTATGGTATATTTTTTGCAGATCTTCTTCTGCGGTATTGACTGCAAGATGCCATTTCAGAGGTTCCTGCAAAGATGGCAGCGTGACAGTCAGGGGTTCCCAGTAAACATTCACAGCCAGATATACAATATCATCTGCTGTGTCATCCGGAAGCCGTCCGGCAAATAAAATGCCGATCATTTTAGAATCGGAAGTAATATGGCTGTCAAAGGAATGCTCCTGGTGAATACGGATAGCATCCAGGTTACAGTGACTGGGTGAGAGGCTGCGGCGTATGGCAGGATGGCTGCGCCGAAATCCAATCATGTAGGAAAAAAAGTCAAACATATCCTGGTTTTTATCAAGCAGAGACCAGTCCAGCCAGGAAATCTCGTTATCCTGGCAGTAGGGATTATTGTTTCCAAACTGCGTGTTGCAAAATTCATCTCCAGCCAGAAACATAGGAGTACCCCGGCTGCACATCAGAACAGCGCAGGCATTTTGGATCATCCGGCGGCGTAATTCCAGAATTTGCGGATCTGTGGTATCACCTTCCGCACCGCAGTTCCAGCTTCGGTTATCATTAGTCCCGTCTGTATTATTCCATCCGTTTGCTTCATTGTGCTTATTATTATAGGCATAGAGGTCATACAAAGTGAAACCGTCGTGGCAGGTGAGGAAATTAACGGATGCATTATAACCGCGTAGTTTTGGATCATAGAGATCAGTAGATCCGGTAATGCGCTTTGCCGCTTCAGGTGCAAGCCAGTAGTCTCCTTTTAAGAATCCTCTCAGATCATCCCTGTACTTTCCGTTCCACTCCGCCCATCGGTGCCAGGACGGGAAAGTCCCCACCTGATAGAGGCCCCCCGCATCCCAGGCTTCTGCAATTAATTTTACATTGCCAAGAATCGGATCAAATGCGAGACTTTGCAGAAGGGGAGGTTTGCTCATAGGGGAACCGTCTTCATTACGGCCCAGGATAGTTGCAAGGTCAAAGCGAAAACCGTCCACACGGTAATTCGTAACCCAGTAACGGAGGCATTCCAGTATCATCTGCTGGACGATTGGATGATTACAGTTCAGGGTGTTGCCGCAGCCGCTGAAGTTATAATATTTACCGTCAGGTGTGAGCATATAATAAATGTTGTTGTCAAATCCTTTAAAGGAAAAATAAGGTCCGGCCTCATTACCTTCTGCCGTATGGTTAAACACAACATCCAGGATAACTTCTATGCCGTTTTCATTCAGTGCTTTTATCAGATTTTTCAACTCCAGCCCTTCCTGATTTGCTTCGTTGTGAGAGGCGTAGCTGGTATTGGGAGAAAAAAAGCTTACCGTATTATATCCCCAGTAATTTAAAAGTTCTTTTCCGTTTATTTCCCGACGGTCGCTCATTTCATCAAATTCAAATATCGGCATCAGTTCTACTGCATTTATTCCCAGTTTTTTTAGATAGGGAATCTTTTCTATCAGACCATCAAATGTTCCGGGATGTTTTACACCGGAGGAACTGTGTTTGGTAAATCCGCGGACATGAAGTTCGTAGATCACCAGATCCTCCATGGTAATCAATGGCTGGCTGAAGCTGCCCCAGTCAAAGTTATTTTTAACAACTCTTGCACGGTATGGTACATCACATGAGGATTTCACACCCCAGATGCTTTGTCCCGTGACGGCTCTTGCATAGGGATCCAGCAAAGGCTTTGTCTTGTCAAAAATAAATCCTTTTTCCGGCTGGAAAGGTCCGTCCAGACGAAAAGCATATTCAAAATCAGCCATATTTAAACCAAATACTATCATAGAAAAGACATGGCCTATTTTATAATTATCCGGGTACTTCAGAACTGCATAGGGAGAGCATTCTTCGGGATGGTAGAGTAAAAGCTCACAGGATACTGCATGATGGGAATGGACAGTAAAACTGATCCCGCCTGGTATTGCAGTGGCGCCGTTGATCTCATAGAATCCCGGACGCACCTTGTATCCTTCAACCGTATCCAGTGGCAGAAGATGGCTTCCGAATACGGATGGCAGTACTTTTGCGGTATATTCTTTTGTAAGAAGTTCTGTGGTTTTTTTCATATTCGCCTCCATTGCCGCATGAGCATCGGCTGTTTACTGCTTATTCCGCGAAGAATCAGAATTGCTGATGGCATCCAGAATATAGTCCAGTTCTTTTGCGCAGGTAGACTGCTCATAGTGGATACCGTCCACCGTTTCAAATCCGGTTTTGTTCAGATAACGGTATGTATTAATTACATTGCTGCCAAACGCTGCTTTTAGTTTACGGTTAAAGGTACGGATCTGTGCATCTTTATGATAGGTAAAGGTACTGTCAACAGGTGTAATGGTGGTAATATAAACCTTAGTTTTGGGATACTGCATCATCAATTCCCGGCAAAGGCTGATATATCCATCGATATCCTGCATATCATTAACGCCCATGCAGATCACGGCTGTCTGTCCGGGATCTTTATCCAGTATTTTTTTTAGTTCTGTAAATGCAGTGTTTTGAAACCAGGGGAGTCTAGCCCCGCTTTTTGTAATAAACAAAATATTATTTGTACGGTCCTCCAGGACTTGTTCTTTGCCTTTTGTTCTGGATGCACCGACGAAGACTGTTTTCCCTGTTTTCTGGGCAGACCTGCTGTTGACCCGAATGGTACAGGAGGCGGAGGAAGCATAATTTTGAGCTGTGGCGGTAATAACCGCCGTTCCTGCCTGGAGGGCTTTTATATTGCCGGATTCATCAACAGAGACAGTCTGCGGACTGCTGGAAACAAAAGTTACCTTATCAGATGGCAGTTTTATGCCGTTGCGGTAAGGAATGACCGTATTTGATTCACCGGTAAATAGGTTCTGCACATATTTTGAAAAGGTTATTTCTGATTTTTTCGGAGAGACAATTACGGTGCACCTGGCTTTTACTGTGGGTGCGCCCTTAACAGAACACACAATTGCTGCTCTGCCTGGCTTCAAACCGGTAATTATTCCCCGGGAAGATATTTTTGCCACCTTCGTGTTGAGAGAGCGGTATTTTAACTTTTTTTTAGAAGCATTCTGTGGGACAACATGTGCGATACATTTTACTGTCTGTCCTTCTTTTACCGAAAGGGCAGGTCTTTTTAATTTGACAGAAACGGGTGGAACTTTGGGTATCCTGCCTGCATAGACAGTTGTATTTAAGGCAAAGAATGCGGTAATTACCAGTAAAATAAGGCATAATTTTTTTGATTTCTTCTGCATGATTCAAATCCTTCACTTGCTGTTGATATTTTATTCATGGATGTAACTCATTATACACAAGGAAAAAAACATTCGCAACATCTATAATATGAACTTTTGCTTAAGTTTTCATACATGACTTTTATATATAATCCTGGTATGATATACTGTAGAAGAACCTGTCGAAAAATATCATTTATTAATCTGCAGGTTCAGGTTAAAGTATGACATAAGGGGTGAAAAAATGAAGGGAAATACAAAGAAAAAAATAATTTTAGGAGTAGTAATTGGATTTTTCGTGATTGTGATTGGCATTTACCTTGGAATTGCATTTTATTTTACAAAGCATTTCTATGGAGGAACTGTGATCAATGGTCTGGATTGCGGTAACGCTACTATAGCTCAGGTAGAAGATAAGATACAGGACAGTATTCTGGTATATAATCTTACTTTAAAAGGACGTGACAACTTTGAGGAAGTGATTACGGCAGAGCAGCTGGGCTTTCAATACACGGATGAAGAGAAAGAAGTAGAAAAGCTGCTAAAAGCTCAGGACCCCTTTTTATGGTTTTTAAATATGGGAAAACAAGAAAAATACGAAACATCTGTCAATACTTCTTATGATAAGGAGCTGGTGGAATCACTGGTTAAAAATTTAAAATGTTTTAAAGACGGCAATATGGTGGAACCTAAGGATGCGTACATAGAAGAAACGGCAACCGGATTTGAAATTGTTCCAGAAGTAATGGGAAATACCATGGATCAGGAGCAGGTAAAGAAGGCAATTATCGATGCGGTAGACAATCATAAAACGGAACTTTCTTTTGAAGAAGCAGGACTTTACAAGGATCCTGAAGTCTATAGCAGCAACGAGAAAATGGTTACACAGGTACAGGGACTCAACCGTCTGACACAGGCGGAGATAACCTTTGATTTTGTAGACCGTAAGATGGTAGCAGACAGAGGCCAGATTAGGGAATGGCTGGTTGAAGGGGAAGACGGAGAATATTCCATTGATGAAGATAAAGTAAAGCAATGGGTGAATAAAATGGCAGCGGAGACGGATACTTTTGGACTTAGCAGGGAGTTTAAGACTTCAAAGGGGGATACTATCACTTTGGAAGGCGGTGACTATGGCTGGGCGACGGATGTGGATGCCACAACAGAGAACCTTCTGGAAGCGTTAAGGGAAGGCAGGGTGGAGACTCTGGAGCCGGTATATGTATACAGCGCCATGGATCGCTCTTCTAATGATATTGGAGATACATATGTAGAAGTCAGTATAGAAGAGCAGCGGATGTGGTGTTATGAAGACGGTGAACTGATTGTAGATACCCCGGTCGTAACCGGTAACTCTTCCAAGGGATGGGATACGCCAAAGGGCGGATGCTGGGCAATCGATGCCAAGAAGCGCAATGCTATTCTTAAGGGAGAGGGGTATGCATCTCCTGTGGATTACTGGCTGCCATTTAATGGTGACGTTGGAATTCACGACCTGAACCGTCCTGCATTCGGCGGCGAAATATATAAGACTGATGGTTCCCATGGATGCGTGAACACGCCATATGATAATGCGGAAAAAATCTATGAAGCAGTAGAGATTGGAACGCCGGTTATTGTATATTAAAAAATACCTTGACGTTTTCTATACTGTTAAATATAATAGAGTCAAATAAATTCACTGATAAGTTAGAGAAAGGATTTTTGCATTATGGACAGTTCGGAAGACATTGAGGGTAATTGTGATACAGGCAGGGAACGTTTTGGGCAAAAACCTTAGAAAATAAAAGAAAGAGGCATGATCTGCGTTTAACGCAGATTGTGTCTTTTTGTGCATTTTAAGTTTTTTACATTTAATATCTGCATGATGAAATCACAGGAGGAATGAAATGAAATTTTTTAAAAAGCAGTCACCCGGAAGGCTGATTGCATTGGGATTTGCACTGGTAATTTTGGTGGGAGCCCTGATTTTGATGCTGCCCGTATCGGTTAATGACGGTGCGGAGGTCAGCTTTATCAATGCCTTGTTCACATCCACCAGCGCAGTTTGCGTAACGGGATTAATAGCAATAGATACGGCAGAACATTTTACGGTGTTCGGGAGAACGGTGGTAGCACTTCTGATTCAGATCGGAGGTTTGGGTGTTACGGCTGTTGGAGTTTCATTTATTCTTGCAGCGGGTAAACGAGTGGGTATCAGAGGCAGGCTTTTGGTAAAAGAGGCCATGAACCTGAGCAGCTTCAAAGGTGTAGTACGTCTGGTAAAGGCTGTTTTACTTATGACGCTGTGTTTTGAAGGGGCAGGAGCCATTTTGAGCTTCCTGGTATTTGTACAGGATTTCCCCCCGCTGGATGCGTTGGGGATTAGTTTATTCCATTCGGTTGCTGCATTTAATAACTCTGGATTTGATATTCTGGGAGGGCTGCAGAATTTGATACCCTATCAGAGCAATGTACTTTTGAACCTGACTACCTGCGGGCTGATTATTTTTGGAGGACTGGGTTTTCTGGTTATTTTGGATATTATTCAGACGCGTTCCTTTAAGAAGCTGAGGCTTCACTCAAAAGTAGTAATTACCATGAGTGTTTTCCTTCTGGCAATCGGAACAGTTCTTTTAAAACTGACAGAAGATATTACCTGGCTGGGGGCATTTTTTCAGAGTGTTTCAGCCCGTACGGCAGGATTTAGTACATATCCGATCGGCAGGGTCCCGAAAGCAGGGGGGGTTAATACAAAGT
>OATB01000644.1_pt1 | contig 20350 bp, 17 predicted proteins | sample 1494941 | NCBI WGS metagenome assembly OATB01 (sample SAMEA2579931, study PRJEB22360) | human gut metagenome | reverse complement strand
CTCGCCCGCACATTCGTTTTTGGTTATTGTTCAGTTTTCAAGGTTCTGCCTGCCGCCGCATTTCGGCGACTTGTATATAATAGCATTCCCCGTTACTTCTGTCAACACCTTTTTGACAACTTTTTTATGTTTTTTTTCAAGAAAAAATCCGCACCGAAAAATACGGTGCGGATTTATACTCTTTTTACTTTTATTGTACTTTATGACGCATATGCGGGAAGAATATAACGTCGCGGATACTGCTGCTGTCTGTCAGGAACATAACCAGGCGGTCGATACCGATGCCCAGCCCTCCTGTAGGCGGCAGACCATATTCCAGCGCGGTTACGAAGTCATCATCCATCATATGAGCTTCATCATCGCCGGCAGCGCGGTCTTCCACCTGTTTCTGGAAGCGTTCACGCTGGTCGATAGGATCGTTGAGCTCGGAGAAGCCATTGCAGATCTCTCGCGCATAAATGAAGCCTTCAAAACGGTCTGTAATTTCAGGATCTGCTTCACTGCTTTTGGCCAGCGGTGAAATTTCTTTCGGATGTCCTGTGATAAACGTAGGTTGGATCAGTTTCTCTTCTACGTGTTCTTCAAAGCAGGCATTGATGATTTTACCGATGCCGAAAGTTTTTTCGTAAGGCACGTTGATAGCATCTGCCATTTTACGCGCTTCGTCGAGGTCTTTGATACCGGAAAAATCCTGTCCGGTATATTTAGCTACGGCCTCGATCATAGTCATTCTATTCCAGGGAGGAGTCAGATCGATCTCCTGGCCTTCGTAACTGATCTTCATCGTGCCGAGCACTTTCTGTGCAGTCTGTGAAACAATGGTTTCAGTCAAATGCATCAGATCATTATAGTCAGCATAGGCCTGGTAGATCTCGACCATGGTAAACTCAGGATTATGTTTGATATCAATACCTTCATTGCGGAATACGCGCCCTAATTCATAAACACGTTCCATCCCGCCGACGATCAGACGCTTCAGATACAGTTCCGGCGCGATACGCATATAAAGCTGCATATCCAGCGCGTTATGATAGGTGATAAACGGACGTGCGGCTGCGCCGCCGGCAATAGAATGCATGATCGGCGTTTCGACTTCCAGGAAGTCTCTGCCATCTAAAATCTCGCGAACGCTTTTAATGATCTGGCTGCGCAGAACAAAAGTGCGGCGGACTTCAGGATTAACGATCAGGTCAACATAACGCTGACGATAACGCATTTCGACATCTTTCAAGCCATGCCATTTTTCCGGCAGAGGCCGCAGAGATTTGGAAAGCAGTTCCAAAGCAACCGCTTTAACAGACAATTCGCCCATGTGCGTACGGAAAACTGTTCCGGCTACACCGATAATATCGCCGATATCCATCAGTTTGATCAAGGTATAGTTTTCTTCGCCCAAGGCATCCTTACGTACATAAAGCTGAATACGGCCTGTTTTATCCATCAGATCGATAAAGCAGGTTTTGCCATGACCGCGGATAGCCATAACACGACCGGACAGACGGACAACAGTTTCATTAGCCGTTAATTCTTCAAATTGATCGGCAATATCCTGAGCATGGTGGGTCCATTCAAATTTATGGCCGAAAGGTTTCCAGCCTTTTTCTTCGATTTGGTGCATTTTATTGATGCGCACCTGCATTTGTTCATTGATTTCTGTTTCTGTTAAAGCTTCCGGTTCGGCAGCTTGTTGATTTTTAATTTCTTCCGACATATTTCTCGCTCCTAAAAAATCAGATCTATTTAATTTTTACTATTTTATATGAAAGCTCGCCTACAGGAGTATGCACCTGTACGACAGTGTTTACTTTCTGTCCCAAAATCGCAGCACCGACCGGTGATTCATTGGAGATGCGGTTCTGCGAAGGATCAGCTTCAGTAGTGCCGACAACGGTATAGGTTTCTTCGTCTCCAAATTCCATATCTTTAACGATAACGGTAGAACCGAGAATAACCGTGCCTTTTTTCTTTTTCGCAGTTTCGTCAATGAGCGTAGCCGTGCTGATCATCTGCTCCAGCTCGATAATACGCCCTTCGATAAAGGCCTGCTCATTTTTGGCATCGTCATATTCGGAATTCTCGCTTATATCGCCATAAGAAATGGCTACTTTAATACGCTCGGCAACTTCCTGACGTTTTACAGAACGAAGATTTTCTAATTCGTCCTCCAGTTTTCTTAAACCTTCGGCCGTTAAAATAGTTTCTTTAGCACCCATGGTATTACTCCTTTAAAATCATATTTTTCCGCCGCCTCACAATACAAACAGTGCCAAGCAGCAATGCCTGACACTGGGATCAACGGATAAATAATATAATGTACTAGGTTAAATTATAATTTTTTGTTGGTTTATTGTCAACCTCAGATATTACGCATTGCCAGTTCCTGTTCGACAAAACCCTGGATATGCGCGATTTCTTCATCTGTAACGGCCCGTTCAAAATTGCGGAAGCCAGCCAGACTGAAATCGTGTTTACGGGCTAATTGCGATATCGTATCGATCTGTTCGATAGTCAGTTTCCGTCCCAGAGTAAAATTTTCATAACGTTTTTCCAGTGCCAAAATCATTGTTTCTGCCATACAGGCAAAAGAAGTCTGCGGCGGGAAGCCAAAATCGAAATGGAAATCGACATTACCCGGTACCTTGATCACACCGCCTTCTATGACCAGCACATCTTTGCGTTTGGAAGCTACCTCACGCGAAACGTTACGCGGTCTTGCCACATCGCAGACGATGGCCCCGGCCTTGAGATCCTCAGGTTCGATCAGAAAATCTACGGCGCTGGTAACTGCGATCACAACATCGGCATCCTTCAGGCTGTGTTTGATGTCGTTGGAAACCGTCAATTTGCCGGCAACACTGCCCGAAAGCTCTTGCGCCAGTTCTTCCAACGGCTGCAGATGCCTTGCGACCATTGTAATATCCTTTGCTTCGCGTGCCAGAATCCTTGTACAGGCCGCACCGATCGAACCGCTGGCACCGACAATAGTCACATGCGCAGTTGCCAGATCTTTTCCCATCAGCCTTACTGCTTCACGGGTTCCCTCCAGTGCTGTTGCAACTGTGTAGCTGTTGCCCGATGTCACAGCTATATCTAAATTTTTCGCCACTGTGATGCCTGCATCGCCAACGATAGAGGTGAATGCGCCCAGGCCTACCACTTTAGCGCCCAGTTCCTGAGCGATCTTCCCTGATTCTATGATCCTGTCCATAACAAATTCTTCCGGCAGTTCAACCATTTGCTTCGATGTCAGGGGACAGCCGATAAACCAGCCTTCCGCTTCTGCGTAAGGGCTCTTGATACCTGTGATATGTGAAACCTGAAAAGGTTTTTTCAGCTTCAGAGCACTTTCCAGCCAGCTGTCAGGAATAAATTTCAAAACAGGCGATACGTGAGCCATATCATGAATCGACAGCGGATGTATGATAAATGCAAACTTTTCCATTAAATGTGCTCCTCCTCTCCGTTCAGATATTCTAACCCGGATTCTATCTTATATTCTTCCAGTAATTTTTCGTAGACAGCCGCATCAAGCTGTTTATCAGCACCGCTGGCTGCCACCAGCAGGCCTTCCATCACATTGGTACCATAGCTGCGTCCGTCCAAAGACGGCGTCGTTGTGATCAGACAGCGTACTCCGGCATTGCGCAGCAGCTTGCGGTCACCGGCTGTAACAGTATTGGTAATAATAGTCTTGCCTGCCAGCTTATCCGGCATAAACCGCCTGATAAAATGAAAATCACCGGCAATAATATCGTTCTCTAAAAAATAGCCCTGGTGCTGCGGTTTTCTCTGGCTTTGTTTGGCGCCCATCGGATAGAACCACCTTACGGGCAGCTTTGTCAGAAGCGGCGCCAGCAATTTTGCAAAACTATCCAGAGTCTGCAGCGATTTGATCGGATGATCCCAGTTCAGCCCAAAAATCAAATCACCAAAAGTAACGTCAGCGCCATTGGCTACCAACGCTTCGGCCATACCAAAACGATCTACACCGCAGACCATAAGCACTTTTTTCCCTTGAAAGTCTATGATTTTATCAGCAGCAAGGCGATTGATCAGAATACGTTCCAAAGAATTTTTCAACCCGCTGCCATCCAGCACAGGGGTGTTTTTGACATTTTCGATCAGCTTGGCCGATTCACGAAAAGTATACCGCCGACCGCCGGCATATACATAAAGATCGGTCCCTCCCAATCCCAGCGCGTCTACCCGGCCATCCAGCTCTTCCAGAAGCTGCCGGGCTTTCTGCAGATTTCCGTCAGTGCCCAGCCGTTCTATTATAAAGGTCTGCCCCTTAAGCTGCAAAGTACTTTTAGCATTGCGCTCAGAAGATCCCAAACTTACACTTACGATATGTTTACAGCTGCATTCAGTTGTCTGAGAGGCAATCATTGTTCTACTTCTTTCTCTAAAAAACTTGTCCCTGATGACATATCATTTTAGCATATTTAAAGTGTTCCTACAATATTTGCTATTAGATTTAGTATTATCTTATTTATTTTAACCGTTTTCAGGCGCCGAATTTTTCTGCGGCCTCGATATATTCTGCCAGCAGTTTTTTAAAATCGGCGTAGGTTTCTGTCTGATGGAACCTGCCGCGATATTCGGCAGCTTTAGGCATACCCTTAAGATAGGCGCCGATATGCCGACGCATCTCTTTAACAGCAACAGATTCATTTTTATATTCTATCAGCATCTCCAGATGCCGCAATGCCAGAGCAAGTTTTTCTTTTAAGGGCGGTTCCTGCGGCCCAGGCAGTCCCGACAAGGCGGCCTGCAATCTGCTGAACAGCCAGGGATTGCCGTCGGCACCGCGCCCCAGCATCAATCCGTCGCAGCCTGTTTCTGCAAGCATCCTCTGTCCGTCAGCTACTGTCAAGATATCACCGTTACCGATGACCGGTATTTTTACAGCCGCTTTGACTCTGGCGATAACCTGCCAGTCTGCCCTGCCATTATAAAACTGTTCCCTTGTCCTGCCGTGTACTGCTACGGCTGCTACGCCCGCCTTTTCTGCCAGTACAGCTATTTCTTCCGCATTGATATGTTCAGAATCCCAGCCGGCACGAAATTTCACAGTAACCGGAACAGATACAGCGTCTGTCATCCGCGCCAGAATTTCGTAGGCCAGCTGCGGATTTTTCATCAAAGCCGAGCCTTCGCCATTATTGACGACCTTAGGCACCGGGCAGCCCATATTAAAGTCGATCACATCTGCACCGTTCCGGGCAACTATCCTTGCGGCTTCAGCCAGTTCTGCCGGAACAGAACCAAAAAGCTGGATCGCCGTAGGTCTTTCACCCGGATCGATGCGCAGCATATCAAAAGTTTTGACATTTTTATAAAGCAGCCCCTTGGCGCTGACCATTTCCGAAACAGTCATACCGCAGCCAAGTTCTCTGCAAATGACCCGAAAGGGCAGATCTGTGATTCCGGCCATAGGCGCCAGCAACAAAGGTACATCTAATTTTAAAGTGCCGATCTGCATAATCCACTCCCAATTTTGAAATACTATAGAAATAAGACCCGCCAGACAGCGGGTCTTTGCTTATTTAGAATTTTTCTCGTGCAGAATCCGTAATCCGTCTAAGGTTAAAAACGGCTCTACTACGTCAATAGAATCGGACTCGGCCGCCATCGTATTGGCAAACCCGCCAGTAGCGACAACAAAAGCATTACCGCCTAATTCTTCCTTCATATGTCTGACAATGCCGTCCATCTGACCGACAAAACCGTAAATAACGCCCGCCTGCATTGCATTTACAGTATTGCGCGAGATAACGTTTTTAGGTTTGATAAGCTCGATACGCGGCAGTTTTGCCGTTCTCTGGAACAAAGCCTCCGTAGAAATACCGATACCAGGGGCGATAGCGCCGCCTAAATATTCGCCTGTCGGCAGCAGGGCGCAAAATGTAGTCGCGGTGCCGAAATCAACGATGATCATCGGCATACCTTTTTTGCTGTATTTGTCAAACGCGGCAACCGCATTAACTATACGGTCTGCACCGACTTCTCTAGGGTTGTCGTAGCGCAGTGAGATACCGCTTTTAATACCGGGGCCTACGACCATAGGCGTCAGCTCAAAATAACGCTCGCACATATGGCAGAGCGGTACGATCAGCGGCGGTACAACGCTGGAAATAATGATTGCCTTAATCTGATCCATAGGCATCCGCGTATAATTGAACATACTGCGTAATAAAATACCATATTCGTCGGCAGTTTTACTGCGATCTGTGGAAAAGCGCCAATGGCAGACCAGTTCTTTATCGTCAAAAACACCTGCTACAATGTTGGTATTACCTACATCAATTACTAATAACATTCATGTTCCTCCTCAAGGAGCTTATTTAGTCCGCTCAAGCAGACCTGCCAGGAGTAAAGCCTTGCGCACTTTAGCGCCAATAAGCGCAGCCGCTGCAGCCTTTATTATATCAAATGGAAGAAATGGCGCAACTGCTAAAAGTATGGCATTGTCCCAACTCATGGGCTTTTGCAGAAAGTACTGGAAGCTGAGCTTGAAGCCGATGAGCCCTATCGCATAGCATACCAGCATTCCCACGCACATATACATAAGATTTTTTAAATAACTTGCTTCCAGGTCACGTTCTGTAAGATAACCAACAAGCCAGGCCGTAATAATAAATGCAATGATAAAGCCTCCGGTAGGTCCGACCAGCATCACAGCTCCGCCCTGTCCCTGATTGAATACAGGCAGTCCCACACAGCCGAGCATCACCCACACGCATATGCTGACCGCGCTTAAGCGGCTTCCCAGAAGCATACCGGCCAAAAGCACGACCAAAGGCTGCATCGTAATGGGAACAGGCCCAATAGGAACTATGATATATGCACTGATGATCATCATCGTGACAAAGGTTCCGGCCAGAAGCATCTCTCTGATCTTCATTACGCGTATTCCCCCTGCTTGGCCTGGGCAGGCCGGATCGAAACATCACCGGCAATGACTTTTTCGATTCTGCCGTCTTCGCGTTTTACCATTAAAAGACCATCTTCGTCTATATCGACAGCTTCACCGAAATAAGTCTGGTCAGGTGCAATAACTTTGACCTGCTGACCTAAAGTCGAAGAATATTTTTTCCATTCCTCAAGCACCGGTTTAAAACCTTCATGCAAAACTTTTTCATACAGTTCTTCCATATAGCCCAACACATCAGCCAGCAGTTCGACTCTGCTGATAGGCTCACGGGCAACATCAGCGAGCGATACAGCTGTTGCTCGCAGTTCTTCCGGCACCATCTCTTTGGGTACGTTGACGTTGATACCGGTACCGATAACGATATAATTTATCCGTCCAAATTCAGCGCTCATTTCTGTCAAAATGCCCACCAGTTTTTTACCGTCCAGTAAAACGTCGTTAGGCCATTTGATCGATGCCTGTACGCCTTTATACTTATTTACGGCTTTCACGACGGCAATCGCTGCCAGCAGCGTACACTTCGACGCTTCCTGCGGCATGAACGGCGGCTTTAAGACAACCGAAAACCATACTCCACGGGCAAACGGAGAAAACCAGCCGCGTGACAAACGCCCCTTGCCGGAGTTCTGCTCTTCCGCGATCACCACCAGGCCATCTTCGCAGCCTTCACCGGCAAGACGTTTAGCCAGTTCGTTTGTAGACGTCGTCAGCTCACAGTAGTGTATATGATGTCCGAGCCATTTCGTTTTCAGATTAGCGACAACTTCTGCAGGCTTCAATCTGTCAGGTACTTCTTTCAGGATGTAGCCTTTTTTAGGTACGGATTCTATAGTATAGCCTTCATTTTTTAAAGCCTGGATATGCTTCCAAATCGCCGTACGCGATACTGCCAGTTCCTGAGAAAGCACTTCCCCTGAAACAGGAGCAGGCATTTTACTGCGCAATATTTCTAAAATGCGTTCCCGCATATCATCACACTCCCACACAATGTTATCCTTAGATTAGCACTGGGTTAACCAAAAGTCAAGTCACAGAAAAACCGTCCCCGAAATTCAAGGGACGGTCTTAGATTACAGACTATTGCTCGCTGGGAGCTGCAGAAGATTCTGCGGGCTGCACCTCTGCCGGCTCCGGAGTTCCGATCTCAGAAGTATTCTCTTCTTTAGATAAAATTTTACCGTATTTCATCAACTGATCGATTTCTTCGCCTTCCAAAGTTTCTCTTTCAATAAGTGCATCCGCAATCAAATGCAGTTTATCCATATTTTCATTCAGCAGACTTTCCGTTTTCTGGTAAGCCTCATCAATAAATTTACGGATTTCTTTATCGATCTTGGCAGCGACTTCTTCACTGTAGTCTTTATCTCTGCCAATATCACGTCCCAGGAAAACCTGGTCCTGACGATGACCAAACGTCATCGGACCCAATTCAGGGCTCATACCGTATTCACAGATCATCTGACGGGCCAGAGATGTAGCACGCTGCAGGTCATTGCTGGCACCGCTGGAAATTTCTTTCAGTACCAGAGCTTCAGCAACACGGCCGCCTAAAAGCACCTTCAATTCGTCCAGCATTTCACTGCGAGTCGCATAGTAACGGTCCTCTTTCGGCAGGCTCAATGTATAACCGCCGGCACGCCCACGCGGAATAATAGTTACTTTATGAACCGGATCAGTATTATCGAGCAGCATACCTACCAGAGTATGGCCGCCTTCATGATAGGCAGTCAGACGTTTTTCTTTATCACTGATCACGCGGCTGCGGCGCTCGGGACCCATAATAACACGCTCCGCCGCTTCTTCCATTTCCGGCATATCGATTTTATTCTTATTTTTACGGGCAGCCATCAACGCAGCTTCATTGACCAGATTGCTCAGATCCGCGCCGGTAAAACCAGGAGTTCTGCGGGCAATAACGCCAAGCTCGACTTCAGGACTGATAGGCTTACCTTTAACATGGACTTTTAAAATTTCCTGACGGCCTTTGATATCAGGACGATCAACGACGATCTGTCTGTCAAAACGTCCCGGGCGCAGAAGTGCCGGATCAAGGATATCGGGACGGTTGGTTGCAGCAATCATAATGATGCCTTCATTAGCTCCGAAACCATCCATTTCGACCAGCAGCTGGTTCAAGGTCTGTTCTCGCTCATCATGACCGCCGCCTAAGCCTGCACCACGCTGACGGCCGACAGCGTCGATCTCATCAATGAAAACGATACAGGGAGCGCTCTTTTTAGCCTGTTCAAACAAATCTCGGACACGGGAAGCGCCCACGCCGACAAACATTTCTACGAAATCTGAACCGGAAATACTGAAAAACGGTACGCCAGCTTCACCAGCGACAGCCTTGGCCAGAAGTGTCTTGCCTGTACCAGGCGGCCCGTAGAGTAAAACACCTTTCGGTATTTTGGCACCGAGATCATTATATTTCTTCGGATGCTTCAGGAACTCGACAACTTCTTCCAGTTCCTGCTTCGCTTCATCAGCACCAGCAACATCTTTAAAAGTAATCTTAATATTGTCTTCGTCATAACGACGGGCACGGCTTTTGCCGAAATTCATAACCCGGCCTCCGCCCCCCTGGCTTTGCTGCATAAGCATAAACCAAATACCGACGATCAAAAGCATCGGCAAAAGCGAGCTTAAGATAGTCGTCCACCAAGGCGGCTGCGGCGGCAGCTCGGCTTTAATTTCAATATCACGGGCACGTAAAGTCGGGATCAGGCTGTCATCACTGGGAGCCACAGTTGAGAAATCTTTACCATCTTTCAGCTTACCGCTGATGACATTATCAACTATCGTTACCTGTTTGACCTCATCTTGCTGCACGTGCTTCATAAACGCACTATAAGTGATGTCTGTTTTGCTGACCGTGCTGGCCGAATAATAATCGATCATCCAGATTGCCACGATGATAATCAGCAAATAGAACGTCACGTTCTTAAAAAATCTATTCAAGGAATTGCTCCTCCTTCCACTGCGATCGTCTACCAAATTACAGTAACGTCATTTTTTTATTATAATATAGATGCGGAAATTCTACAACCATTAGTCGATAAAATCATGTACGCGCATAAACACAAGGCTTTAAAACACCGATATAAGGTAAGTTACGATAGTTACCGGCGTAATCCAATCCATAGCCTACAGCAAACTCGTCAGGAATACAGAAGCCTACATAATCCGCACTTTTACCATTGACGCGCCTGTCGGCCTTATCGCACATTACCGCTGTTTTGATAGAAGCCGGCTTGTGCTGCTGCAGCATACAGCAAACAGCTTCAAGGGTCAGCCCTGTGTCAATGATATCATCGACCAGAATCACATGCCGTCCCGCCAGTTCCTCAGCCACATCAAGCTTAACGCTGACATTACCGCAGCTATTAGTGCTGTTGCCATAAGAAGACGCGACCATAAAATCGATCTTGACAGGCATATCCATTGCCAAAGTCAGATCAGTAGCAAAATAAGCGGCGCCTTTTAAAAGTGCTATTACTACTACTTCTTTGCCTGCATAATCTTGTTTCAGCTGGGCTCCCAATTCCCGGACCCGCGCTTTTATTTCTTCCTCTGTCAGTAAGATTTTACCAATATCTTCATGCATATCCACTACTTGTCATCTCCCAGACTGAAATATTTAATATCCAACGTCAGCCATGCTTCGCAGCCCTGCTCCTGTTCATGCCAGCCTGCAGCTTTCCCTCCCACCAGCCATAGGACCTGTTTACCGCAGGTTACTAAAAGCTGACTTTTTCTCTGTTCCGGAGGTACTTTAATGTCGTTAAAATACTTTTTTAATTTTTTACTTCCCAAAGACCCGGCCGGAAAAAATATGTCGCCGTCCTGCCTCTGCCTCACTTCCAGCTGCCTGTCCTGCAGCAAATGCCAGGGATATATTGCTGCATGCCACAAGGGACTTGCTGATCCCTTAAAGTAACCCAAACTTAAAATACCGTTTGGGAGCTCAACTTGCAGCCTGCCAGCTTTCTGCAGCTCAGCCAAATCAAAAACATAATTCTGCTCTGCTATCGCTGACGGTGTTTCAGCTGCAGCAACTGTAAGCTTACCATAGCTGTATACAGCACAGGTCCCGCCAGGCAGCATAAGCCTTTTATTGCTGCTGCCTTTATGCACCAAGTCGATCACATGCTGCGTCTGCTGAAAGGTAAGCAGACCTGCAGCTCCAAGCTTTTTCCACATCATCCTGATGATACGCGAACACAGCGCGGCAGGCAGCGAAAGCAGCCAGGCTGTATCACAGCTGCAGGAATGATCGTCCTGCAGCACATACTGCAAAAACTTCTCTTCTGCCAGCGCATTCAAGCAATCAGCATCCTCAGCAATCAACGTCGCAGTCTGTGCTAAAGCCTGTTTGATATTAGGATTGAATTCCCGTTCCAGCAAAGGCAGCAATATATGCCGCACTTTATTCCGCGTATAGTACAAATCCATATTACTGCTGTCAGTACGATAATCCAAGCTACGCATTGCGCAATATGCTTCCAACATCCGACGGCTCACCTGCAAAAAGGGCCGTACGATACTGTTATTGTGACAGCGCATTCCCCCAAGCCCTTCCGCACCGCTGCCTCGCAGCAAATGCAGCAGCAGGGTTTCTGCCTGATCGTCACGGTGGTGTGCTGTCACAATATACTCAGACTTGTGTTTACTGAGAATCTCAAATAAAACAGTATAGCGTAATTTACGAGCCGCGTCCTCTACAGAAAGTTTACTCTCCGCAGCAAATTTTTTAGCGTCAACACGCAGAACTTCACAGGCAACCTGACGCATCCGGCAGAATTCCACAACAAAATCAGCATCAGCCAAAGCTTCGCTGCCACGCAAACCATGCTCTACATGACAAACTACCAGCTGATACTTCCGTTTTTCCTGCAGCAGCAGCAGTGCATCAGCCAAAGCAATTGAATCGGCCCCACCGCTGCAGGCAACAATTATTTTACTGCCGACCGGCAGATGTTCCTCTACCTGATCGAGAATTTCAGTAATTTGCCTGTGTTCTTTCATCGTTTCACCTTATTATCCTACAACCCAAATAAAAAAGGCACCTCTGCTGGAAGTGCCTTTTTAGACATTATCTGTCGCGGCTGGCGCCACGGCCGCCGCGCTTAGACTCCGTATTGCGTTTCAGATCTAATAATCTGTCATCGCTGTCTTTTAAAAAGCGCGATAATTTATCTTCAAAGGAAACAGGAGGTGCCACTTTAGGTGCACGACGTTCCTGACTTACCGGACGCTGCGGTTTCGGAGGTGCCGGAGGCGGCGGTGTCAGCTGCTTAATGGACAGACCTATCTTACCGCGTTCGTCAATAGACAACACTTTGACCTTGACCTTATCTTTTTCCTTTAAAAAATCATGTACATCTTTTACATATACATTGGAGACTTCGGAAATATGTATAAGACCAACTTTTCCTTCAGGCAATTGCACAAACGCTCCAAAATTTGTGATACCAGTAACTTCACCTTCAACGATTGCACCAACTTCGAGTGACATAAAGCGGATAATCCCCCTTAAAAAATCTTTATACAGTAAGTATTATACCCTTCTTTTAAAATCAGTGTCAACTGCATTGTACAAATATATGAAAAAAGATAAAAAATAACAGCTGTACGCCAGTAAAATCGACTGTACAGCTGTTATTTTTTCTTTTCCTCAGCTTCTGTTTCCTGTTTTTGCTGCTTTTCCTGTTCATCAACTATAAACAGCGGTACTTCGTTCTTGCCAACCATATTATGGTCTTCACGCGCCAGTTTTTCAATATATTTCAAATCGTCCAAACGTTTGCGTTCAGCTTCAAGCTCAGCCTGAACTTTTTTTAATTCGTCGACACGCTGCTGAGTGGCTGACATTTCCTTATTGATCTGGTAGATCTTGTACTCCTGCCTGCCCAATACGCCCAAGCAGATGATCAGTAAAATAATCAGGACCCAAGAGCTGCGGCGTTTTTTTCTGCGCATCTCAGCCATTTTGAGCTCCTTCCTGTTAATTAATCAGACAAAAATACCGGGCTGTTTGGCCCGGCATTCTTGAAACCCAAGATTATTTTTTGTGTTTTTTTGCAGGAGCAGCGTTAACAGCGTCTTTGAAAGCTTTACCAGCTTTGAAAGCGGGAACGGTTGCTGCCGGAATTTTGATGGGTTCGTTAGTACGAGGATTTTTACCGGTACGAGCGTTACGAGTACGAGCTTCAAAAGTACCGAAACCAATCAGTTGTACTTTGCCCTTTTTAGCAACTTCACCTTTTACGGTTTCGAGTAAAGCAGCTACTGCTTTCTCTACATCTTTTTTGGTGAGGCCAGCTTTTTCTGCTACTGCAGCAATAAGTTCAGTTTTGTTCACAATAAATCCCCCTTAAATTTTGTATGCGCCAGTTTAGGCGAAAACCGCTTAAACACAACGACTAAGGTTATTCACTAAAACTCTAATTCGCTATCAAAAGCAATATTCCTGCTAACATTTCATCTTTTTTTTATTTTTTTCTTAATTTTTGTGTAAAAAACGCCTTTTTTTAATTATTTTTCTCAAAATCCTTTGCCAACTCCCAAAAAGCGTCTAATTCAGCCAATGAAAAGTCCTGCCATGTTTTCTTTGAAACCTGTACTTTTTTCTCTACATAACCGAATCTTTTTATGAAACGGTTATTCGCAGCATTCAAAGCTGTTTCCGGTTCCAATCCGATATGTCTGGCATAACCGGACAAAATAAAAAGCAAATCTCCCAGCTCATGCTCCATTTCCTTCAGGCTGCCTCCGGCTACTGCCTCTTCAAGTTCGTGCAGTTCTTCCAGAACCTTCTCCCAGACGCCTGCGGTATCCGGCCAGTCAAAACCTACTTTGGAAGCCTTGCTGTGCAGCTTGTAAGCACGCATCAGCGCCGGCAGTCCCGGAGAAATTCCATCAAGAACATGCGTCCGTTCCTTTTTTTCTTCCAATTTAATGGCTTCCCAGTTTTTTATTACTTCATCACTGCCTGAAACTTTACGTGAACCAAATACATGCGGGTGCCTGCGGGTAAGCTTCTCAGTCACTCCATCAATAACATCCTGCAAAGAGAACAGGTTTGCGTCAGCTGCCATATGCGCATGGAAAACAACCTGCATCAGAATATCGCCAAGTTCTTCTTTCATACCTTTAAAATCGTGATTATCAACAGCTTCTAAAAATTCATAGACTTCTTCGATCATATTACGGCGAATACTGCTGTGCGTTTGTTCGCGATCCCAGGGACAGCCGCCTGGCTCACGCAGCTTACGCATAACTTCTGTCAGCGGAAGCAGTTCAGCATCATAGCGGAAATCCTCGATATCACAGTAAAAATCATCATCGTCATCAAAACACAGCGTTTTTTCTTCCTGCAAAGCATTGACATGCTGCACAACAGTCTGCTCCTGTGCCGGAATAAAGACACTGGTAAGATGATCGATATGCGGCTGCCGGTCCAGCTCATAGAGCTTCAGCGGCAGACATTCTTCATCAGGCAGGCCTAAATTACGTAAAAAGTACAGCTGCGCTTCATCAGCGAGTACTTCCATCAAATTGATTTTCACATCCGACGCCACCAGCTGACTATAGACCTGCGTGATCATCAGCGGATATTTACCCGCATCTGCCAGCGCATCAAAATCATGGGCATCAACAATACGCAACCCGGCAATAGGATCAATACCTAAATCGACATATGCAAGATCCAAAAAGCTCATCGCCGGTAAAATTTTCAGAGGCACTCCGGCCGCTGCAGCCTGTTCCCTCAGCAGCACCACAGTTCGTTCGGCAACCAAAGGACTGCCTGGAACAGCATAAACTACCTCCTGCTCTTTCGCATCCTGTAAAATGGAAGCAACAATTTTTTGATAGACGTCTTCAAAAGACGCTTCCTGTTCATAAACAGCGTCGCAGGACGTAAATTTTATACCAGACCGCTCAAGTTCCTTTACAGTTGGGTGTACAGCCGTACGCAGAATAACCTTGCCGCCGCTTTTCAGCACTGCCATTGTTTCCAGCGACAAATGCCCTGCGCTGCCAGGCCCCAATCCTACAACAGTAATTCCTTTTTCCATCTTACCATCCCTTTACTTGAATCTGGAACCTATCACAGGCAGTTTCTGCAATTCTTTCCTGCCGATCGTTCCGCTTGCTATCAAAGTCAATAGATAAACGATGCCAGCTGCAAAAATCGTTACCGCCGTCGCAAAAGTATTGCCCCAATAAACTATTAAATAATTGTATAAAAGCATACTGACTGCTGCCATCAAAAGTGCCGCCAGTAATATTTTTCCCAAAGCGTACACTTTAAAAGTGATGCCGCTGCGAATCAAAAAGAAGATGTTTAGAGCGGCTGCCAAGCCAAAATTAATGTTAGAGGCCCAGGCGGCACCGACAATATTGCATGGCAGCGCCGTAAGATACCAAACAGCAGCAGCTTTGACCAACGCGCTGAGCAGCATATTCCACATAGGAATAATAGTCTGTCCCATTCCCTGCAGCATACCTGTGGTTATCTGGTGGATACCAAGCAGGCAAATAGAGGGAGCAAGGTTTCTGATTGCCTCGCCCGCAAGAGGCGTGCCATACAGTAATTTTGAAATAGGCTGAGCCAAAGCCCACATTCCTGCAGCGGCAGGAAAAGTCAGTAAACAGCATAATTTCATGGCCATATTTGTTTTCTGGTCGATACTGTTCCTATCGCCCAGAGTAAATGCTTCTGAAACAGCAGGCACAAGGCTTGCTGTAAGGGAAAGCGTCGGAATAGTAGCCATCATGACCAAAGGCATACCCATCCCTGTAAGGTAACCGAACAGGGTCGTAGCCTCTTCGACCGAAAAACCTGATTCCACTAAGCGATTAGGCACCAGCAGCATGTCAATACTGCTCGTCACAGGCACCATAATATTAGCGCAGGAAACAGGCAGTGCCAGCAATACCAGCCGTTTGGCTATCTTCCTGATACTTTCGGGTTCTTCAGTGATCTGCCTGCTGATTTCCTGCTGCCAGCGCAATTTGTTCTTCAGATAAAAAAAGCTCAGTACGATAAGTCCGGTAATAGAACCCGGCACAGCACCGAAAGCAGCCCCGGCCGCCGCATATTCCAATCCGTACGGAAGCAGATAATAGGCCAGTACGACCATCGTCACAACACGTACAAACTGCTCCAGAATCTGTGAGACCGCAGGCGGAGTCATCATTTGATACCCCTGAAAATAACCACGGAAGCTGGCCAGGATCGTAGCAAAAAACACCGCCGGAGTTAAGGCTACCAATCCATAATAAGCCCGCGGATCGCGTACCAGTTCGCTATCGACCAGCCAGCCGGCCGCACAATATAGCCCGGCAGCAAACACGAGTCCCGTTGCGGCCATCAGCCCCAGCGAGACCCTGAATACCCTGCCGGCGCTGGCAAAATCTCCTTTTGCCACTTTTTCGGCTACAATGATCGAAATCGCAATCGGGATACCGGCCGAAGATACGGACAGCATCAAAAGATAAACGGGATATGCCATTTGATAAAGCCCGATACCTTCGCCGCCAAGCAGTCTGGATAACAGTATTCTGTTGACCGAGCCAATGATCTTGACCATCAGCCCAGCCAGCGTCAATATCATGGCGCCACGTAAAAACTTATCCTTGGTCATACCCTCGTCCTTCCCTTGATTTCTTCATTTAATTAATTATAATCAACTTTATTGTCTCTGTATAGCTTAATCAAAAGCCAGCCGCGGCAGATTTTTTTCCAGCCAGGTCAAACTGTCAGTTTTTAATTTGACTGTGCGGAAAATAAGCTGGGCCTGCGCGCCGCTTTTGAAATTCATATATTGCTGCTGCTCACTGATAAGCTGCATCAGGGCATTCGGATCGATAGCAGCATTTTCAGCAAAGGTAATACGCAGCTCGCCCGGTTTGACACTGATACCGCGAATATGCAGCAGCCGGCACAAAGCCCGCAGACAGGCCACACGCCATAAAACTTCCACCTCTTCCGGAGGTTCTCCAAACCGGTCGATAATTTCGTCAAGCAGATCGTCTTTTTCTCCATAGTCCAAGCCGGCAAAGCGTCTGTAAAGCTCAAGCTTGTAACGAGGGTCAGCTATATAGTCATCGGGAATATATCCGTCAACGCTGATCTCAAGAACCGGATCCGGTTCAGGGATACCGTCTTCAACGCCATCCTTCAGCTTACGGATCGTACGCTCCAGCATATCGCAATAGGCAGCAAAACCCACACCTGCAATATGTCCATGCTGCTGCGCCCCCAGCAGATTACCGGCACCACGGATCTCCAGATCACGCATCGCGATCTTAAACCCGGCGCCCAGCTCTGTAAAATCACGAATCGCCTGCAAACGTTTTTCTGCGACCTCGCTCAAAGCACGATTACGTTTATAGACGAAATAGGCATAAGCCAGACGAGAGGAGCGCCCTACCCGGCCGCGCATCTGATACAGCTGCGACAAGCCAAAATTTTCGGCTCCGTCGATAATAATAGTATTGGCCAAGGGCACATCCAAACCATTTTCGATGATCGAAGTCGACAGCAGCACATCACAGCTGCCTTCATAAAAAGCAATCATTGCATCTTCCAGCATATCCTCTGACATCTGACCGTGAGCGATCCTGATATTGATCCCCGGCACCAGACTGCGCAGATCGGCAGCAATATTTTCGAGACCAAGAACCCTGTTATGCACATAATAAATCCTGCCGCCGCGGCGCATTTCACGTTCCAGCGCTTCTTTGATCATTCCAGGATTATATTCGGCCACATAAGTTTCTACCGGCAGCCGTTCCTCCGGCGGTGATTCGATCACACTCATATCGCGTCCGTTGACAAGCGCCAAATGTAAAGTACGCGGAATCGGCGTCGCCGACAAGGTCAACACATCAACGCCTGTTTTCCAACGTTTGATTTTTTCTTTCTGAGCCACACCAAAACGCTGTTCTTCGTCGATGACAAGTAATCCCAGATCGGGGAACAGCACATCCTGCTGTAATAAACGGTGTGTCCCAATCAGAACGTCCACCTGACCATTTTCCAGATCATTCAGGATTCGTTTTTGTTCCCTGGGAGTGCAGAAGCGGCTTACCATCTCTACTTTGACCCCAAAAGGCTGCATTCGTTCTTTGAAGGTCATAAAATGCTGCTGCGCCAAAACAGTCGTCGGCACCATTACTGCTACCTGTTTACCATCCATAACTGCCTTAAAAGCAGCGCGGATAGCAACTTCTGTTTTACCATAACCGACATCACCGCACAACAATCTGTCCATCGGCTCAGGTTTTTCCATATCAGCCTTGATCTCCGCGATCGCTTTAAGCTGATCCGGAGTTTCTTCATAAGGGAAGCGTTCTTCAAAGTCACGCTGCCATTCGGTATCCTCAGCAAAAGCATGACCAGGGACGATCTTACGCTGCGCATATAATCGCAGCAGTTCTTCAGCCAGCTCGGTAATCGCGGCACGGGCTTTACTCTGCACACGTTTCCAGTCGGCTCCGCCCATTTTAGAAAGCCTTGGAGACTGCCCTTCGTTACCGACATATTTATGCAGCATGCCAACCTGTTCCACGGGGACATACAGTTTGTCGTCACCGGCATACGCCAGCAGCAGATAATCACGATGCACGCCGTCAACAAGGACATTCTCCACGCCGATATAACGTCCAATACCGTGAACTGAATGGACTACATAATCTCCAGCCTTGATTTCCGAGAAATACTGCAGCTGAGCACCGCTGTTTTTGGTATGCAGCCGTCTTTTTTTCTGCATACCAAAAATATCATTTTCTGTCAGCAGCAGCCAGTTTTCATTCCAGAACCGAAACCCTGCCGTCAGCTCGCCACTGATGACAGTGATGCGTCCCGGTCTAAGCAGTGCACCCTCTTTTACAAAAGCAGCGTTTAAATTACGGCTTTGCAGACTGTCAGCAAGTCCGCGCGCTTTAATATCGCTGCTCATCATCACCACAGGCACCTGCCCGTCAGCCAGCCAGCCCTGCAGATCGCCTGTCAGCAATTCCAGATTTCTATTATACGGCGCTACAGACCGCACAGGCACATTGATATCCTTAAAGAGCTGCAAACGGCTGTGTCCCAGCGCTGCTACGACCCAGGCTCTTTTCTGAGCGCAAAAACCTTCCAGCTCGGCAGGCGACCATAATTCATCGGCATAACCAGAACTTTCAGTGTACAGTTTCTGTAAAAGTTCAAATAAACGTGACGGCTCATCTACTACCAAGCGCGTCGAAGCAGCTAAATAATCAAGTACCGAAGCTGAAAAATCTTCGCCGGACTCAATTTGCAGCGGCACGATTTTAACAGCACTCAAAGATTCAATACTGCGCTGATTATCCAGGTCAAAACTGCGCATCGCATCAATAGTATCATCAAACCATTCGATCCTGGCAGGATACTGACTATTGATCGGGAAAATATCGAGAATATCACCGCGCAGACAAAACTGACCGATGGCATCTACCTGAGTAGTACGCTCGTATCCCAGTTCGATCAGACGTTCCAGCAGCTCCTGTTGCTCAAGCTGCTGCCCCAATGTTACGACAACGCCGCTTCCCAAAACCTTCTGCGGTATCGGCAGCTTCTGCAGCAATGCTTCCGCAGTCACAAAAACGATACCCCGTTCTTCCCCCTGCAAGATACGCATCGCCGCCACGCGCCCAGCCTGAATCTCACGATTCCGCGAATCAGCCTGCACCAGCGGCAGATCGACAGGATACAATTCCTGCATCAGCAAATCCGAATAAAAACAATTCAAAGTCCTGCGGTATTCACGAATATCGTCCCTGCCGCTAAGCAGAAACACTAAAGAGCCCTGTTCCGGCAAAAGCCGGTCCAGAGCTGCCAAAAATACTGTTTTTGCGGCTCCGCTGAGACCAGTCAGCGAACACCCCTGACCCTGCTGCCACAACCCGGCAGCGGTACGGGCTTCCGTTATTTCACCAATAGCGTCCAATAATTGCAATTTCATCAGTTTACCCTTGAAAACAAAAGGGTTCTAGCCTGAGCTAAAACCCTTGAAGATTGTAAAACTTACAGTTTAACGGCAAAATCTTTGCGGTCAAAGCTGTGTACTGCGTCAACAAAACGTACTGTACCGGTTTTATAACGCATGGAAACAGTATGTGTACGTACACCGCCGCCGAAATAACGCAGACCGCTGAGCAAATTGCTTTCGGTGATAGCCGTCGCAGTGAACATGCAGTCGTCGCCTTTGACCATATCGTCCAAGCTCAAAACCTGCTGGCAATCGCAGATGCCCATTTCCATGCAGCGTTTGACCTGTTCATCATCTTCAGGGCACAACCGTGCCTGCATATCACCGCCGAGACATTTGATAGCGGCAGCAGCCAGTACGCCCTCCGGAGCACCGCCCCGCTGTCGGT